>Ga0073932_1000221_pt1 | contig 149357 bp, 108 predicted proteins | sample DewCreD2012metaG_FD_76967 | JGI IMG/M metagenome (GOLD analysis project Ga0073932, IMG submission 76967) | Hot spring sediment bacterial and archeal communities from British Columbia, Canada, to study Microbial Dark Matter (Phase II) - Dewar... ...
AATAGTAAACAAAGAAAATGATGTAATAATAGCAAACGAGCCTGATGGTTCAGGAACAATAGAGAATAACGCCATTCTTGTAAAAGACAAGGATGGTAACGAATTGTATTATTGTGCAGTAATACCTGTCCCAGATATGTCAATAATTAATGTTAACGCACCAATTGACTATGAAAGTGGTAAGTATAAGTATATTAACAATCAATTCGAACTTAATCCAGATTATTCAAAATAATGCTATTGTTAAAACACGACATAGAATCTAACACAAAAAAGGCTGGTCTTTTGAATCAGGAAGACATTAATCCTGCATCGTCATTTGTGCGAAAGCAGAAATCACAGCTTGGAAAAATAAAGTTACAGTTAAATGCACTAAAACGAAGGCGTCAATATTCGAATCACGCACGATGGGAGATGGATACAGGTTATCTACCTGTGCTGGCTGGCGGTGTATGGAATAAATTGCTATTTGGACGTGAAATAATTAGGGGGGATTATTGCTATATAACAGGCGACAGGTGGATATTTAGGGCACAAAGGAGTGGATTTTGCCGCGTGTCCTCGATGGTAACACTCGACACAACCAACTGGATTAACGCCAGGTTGGGGCTATTCAAGAATAACACTTACTATTCAGATTTAAGAATAATTCAGTGCAGAAGATTCGAGCCTGTTGACATAGTCTGGATCTATGATACGATTATTGATTTAGCAGGGTCGTCAGATTTAATTTATATAGCTGAAGGAGAAGAGATTGATATAAGGTTGAAATTCACGGCATTAGCAACGGGTTGGGCTCCTCTTAAAATTGTGGGGTGGGTTAATGTGAATTTCACTGGAACGATTGGCAACACAGTAAATCAAACACTAAATAATTGGGGTTAAATATGGCATGGGAATGCATTGAGACAGCATTAATTGGAATTGACCAGAAAGAAATCACTATAACATTATCTTCGATTGATGGAGGCGCGTTTGCCGATGGGGATTTAATAAGTCAGTCGGCCGTTGGACAGGGTGATTATGGTATTATATTCGATTCCGCTGTCAGGGAAAACGGAGGCACCGCAGAAATACTATCAGCAGTTTTAACTGAAACCAAGTCTGGGGGACTGTTGCAAAAAGGATCAATGTTGTTAATCCTGTTTGATAGTTACAACTTGAATATTAATTCAAACGATCCATTTTTATTAGGTGGACTGACAACTGCTGCTAATATAATTGGGTTAATTAGGTTTGATAGTTCTAACTATGTTGACATTGACGAGAACACCGCGATGTGTATTGGCACTGTCCAACAAGGATATATCAAAGCAAATAGCGATACTACAATCATCAAAGGAGTAGTAATTTCAAAAGACGCAAAGACTTATGATAATCATTCATTAAGAATTAAACTTATTATTCACAGACATTAAAAGGAGAATTTATGGCAGCAATACCATTAATTTACGGCGAACCGTCTTGGTTAAGAATTGTTCCGGGTGTATTAGCGTCAGGTGAGAACACTATCATTGCATCACTTGGAAGTAAAGCTGACTTTACTGCAGCGGTAAAAGTCGCACCAACTGTTCCAAATCTTACCTCAACATCAGAAAAATGGCATACCTCTGACATTGCGAACGGGAATAAATTGAGCATTCCTGATGTATCAAAAAATTATAACATATTATCAGGCGAGGAAATTGCAGACGAAGGAGGCGATAATGCGAGTAAATTTGAATGCGAGGTTACTTGTACACCAGCACAAAGGGCTCTATTATACTCATGGGCAGAGAACGGCACGCCTATCATTGCATCAAGGGAAATTGGAAAGAACTCCACAACACAGGCAGTTGCAGGTTATGAGTATATTATCGGTCAAATTGCAGATTTAAAAGAAAATCCTGATAAAAGTGCTCATAAATACTCGTTTAGTGTGGTCGGAAAGTCAACATTCACTGTTAAACAGACATCACCACCAACACCAGATTTCGACGAAGACGATTATAACACAATAGCAACAGGCTCTGGCAATACTATCACACCATTGGGTGAATCAGCAAGAACTATATTAGCATTAACGTCGGACGATTGGACAAGATTATTTACTGGCAAAATAGTATCTAAATTAGTATCATAAGTTGAGATTTCATTACAGTTAAGGTAATAAAGTTGAGATGCCATCACAAAATCATAGTTACAAACAAACATTCAGACTGGAAGCAGAGGAAGGTTATGGCACGACAACAAAAGTGTTTGTTGTTGCTGATTCCTACGATCTATTGTTTAATCTTAACTGTCCCGAAATCAATATTTTCAAGATTGATGATACTAATATCGAAGCTAAAGGCAAAGTTGGCGGCACTATTGAAAGTGAGCTGGCTTTCAACATGATTGAAAGCCAGGCCGAGCAATATGCTGATTATGAATGCATTGACTTTGTGAAGCAAGGAAGAAACACCTCTAATATCCGACTCGCAGCATACTTCGTTAATCCCTCTGACCCACCACAACCCGAAGAGCTTGAATTCTTCGGGTTAATTATTCCTGAATTCGAATGCGAAGATATCAAATGGTCATCTGCTGATTGGGGTACGAATCAAAAACCAGTACGAACGTGGAAGATAAAAGCAAATCCATATTCATCTTCTGTTGTTGATATTGTATCGCTAAAAGATTTAGTTGAAGGGACTACTGTTCAATACGGATTAAATGAGACCTTTGAAACTGCCAATGTGGCCGATAGACCGGGTTACTATTATTATATCAATAAGTCTGTACGGGTAGATAAGTTAGTATCGCTCAATAAAGTCTTACGGCAATTAGCAGACAATTTACAAGCAGAAATATATAATAAAAATCTTGGCAATATTAATATCAAATTTGACAGGGTCGTCCTTGATGGGCGCTGGTATCCAATGCGCTGGGGACATAAAGTTATTGGAGATAAGTATCCAAGATATCTTGATTCGGGTATAATCCCTGGTATGACATTCATACCAGATTTGAATGATTATTCAACACTTTGTATTGATCCAGACGGCACTCCAACTGACTTCGAAACAATCTGGATAAGTTATAGATTGTTTAAATCAAAACACAACGAACCAAGTCCAAGTGAAGCTAAACAATTCAGAATCCCTGAAAACATTAAAACTTTTACAGAGTTTATTCAAAAAATCGCAGAAAATTTCAGTTGTTTTGTGCAGTTCTATTGGACGAGTTCAGCAGAATTACGTGTTAAGTTTATCCCAAGAAGTCAATTCAATCAGACTAAATGTTACATTAAAGGAGCCATTAAAAGCACTTCAAAGATAACAGCAGAGTTAATGGATAAAGATGAATTGTATGATTCGTATGCTACTTATTTGGTGCCACGGGAAGGTGTGGCATCGTATTATAAAGACACTAAAAGCGACCCGGTGAATTACAATCGGGGGGAAGAACCGAAATACTGGGAAGATCCAAGCCGTGGCAGTAGTAATAGATTATTATTTACTATCTCTCCTAGCATTGCTATTATTACAAAAGCAGAAGATAGTGGAGTGACATTCGACGGAATTATTACATACAACGAATGGAGTTCTCTTGACAGATTCGCAATTATGCCACACAATCATGTATTTTATCTCGATGAAGAGCGTGAAGATTTAAATATTCCTTATAAACACTCTGTTGGACTGCATACAGCAATATATCTGTATAGACCACGATGGAATGGGCATCCTAATGCTGCTCACGAACCAGATTATTATTTTACTCCTGCAGTAGCAGTCAGTTTTGGATCACAGTTATTTTGGAAATTAAAGGATTATTTAAACAGTATTATTGATCTAGAAGATCAGTATTATTCGACAGAACTGAATATTGACGTGCCGTTCTGGTCAGGTTTTTCATTGAATTCGGACGGAAGTAATCCGCATTGGGACAATATCCGCATTGGGCACACAATTGATTACGATCACAATGAATTTACTGTAATTGGTATCAAGCGAGAGGCTGATTCACCAATGACGTCCTTGAAATTACATGCTAAACAAAGGTTTGTTGGGGACGAGGGAACGTTAACTTCTTTTGACGAGCCACCTACAGCAATAACATTCTCAGCAATCAGTGGGGAGATGGATATTTATACCGCTGGAGAAGAAATATCATATTATGATATTGTGTCTTTGAAAACAGATGGATTAATCTATAAATCTGATATCACAAACGAACACTATAAAAGATTATTAGGTTTTGCACTTAATTCAGCGTCAGTAGGGGATTCAGTTCGTGTTCAGACATCTGGTCTAATAGCAGATTCGTTATGGGATTTCCAAAACATCGGAGGCTGGATATATCTTAAAGCCCCTTCTGGTGAGTTATCAAATTGGTCTGAGTCTCCAATCACCCCTTATCTTAATAAAAAGTTATACGCACGTGTTGCCCAGATTGTAGGCAAAGACAAAATACTAATCAATTTTCAGGAACAATTTATTTACGAGTGACAATCTATCTTAAATATGGTACTTATAATTCCGGTTCCCTGGAATGGAGTGATTCAGAAACTTTTTCTGCGTTGATATTTAACGAATACCCAGAGACAGACAGGGTAGTTAATCGAGGTCTAAACGGAGTTGAGTATAATCATCTGAAATCTGTCCGAACAATCTGGAAGCTGATTATCAGTGCAAACGAATTAGTTGATTCAGATAAATATGAATTCATCAAGAATTTTTACACAGCAGGAGCGTGGAAATATAGTACTGACAACTGGACAACAGAGACCCTTGTTAACCTTAAGGAAAGCGGAGAAATGCCTGTGGAATTTCTTGAAAATCATAAATTATTAAGAGAAATCTCTTTCACGTTAGTTCAAAAGATGCCAGAGGGACTGAGTTAATGGCACAATATAAAGATATAACTCAATGGAAGATTTTGCCAATTTGTGCTATTAAGTTCAGTCCATCCGGACCCGAATTTGGTTCTTTGACACAACCGCACTATTGTGTGCTCGAGAAAGGAAGTGAGTGGAAAATCACGCCAATATTAAGACCAAACGACGAGGGTGGGCAGACAACTGTAGCGATTGTATTCGAAGGAACATTTATAGTGATAATGAATAATTATGAGACTATGTTGTCCGATTTGAAGTTGTTGGCAACAAGTAATCCAGTAGATTTTGATCTTTCATTAAAAGCATTAAGCAGCCAACCAAACGGTTCCGGGTTATGGATATCAATGGACAGATCCATCAAAGCAAAAAATTGGAATACAAACTGGGAAATTATTCAAAACGATATTAGTCCAAGGCTAAAAATTACTGTGAAAGGCACGTTTAGCCTTGATGTCTTAGATAATACTGAACCAAAATTATTTACACAATTATGGAGTTAACAATGGAACAACAACCAATAAGACACGAGTTTTATGTTGATAAGCTGACAGCAAAAGGAAAACCGATAATTGACGAAGATGGGAATATAGTAAAAGACAAGTTCATCTATGATTTCAACGAGCTGGGGATGGACAGAAAGCTCATGGGAAGGAAGTTTTTCGAGATTGCTGACAAGAGTTTAGTTAATCTTCCAAAAGAGCCGGAGCATATTGAAATCCTTGCAAACCGAAGAGCAGAACTTTACGCATGGTCGGCTATATTAATAAAAATCGGTGAAGATGGGAAACCAGAGCTCTATGACCCGGGTAATATATTAACACAATATCAGTTCTCACAGCTTGGCAAAACCGAGGAGGACTGGAACAAATTGATGGAGTGTAAGAATGATTTTTTTTTCAAAGTTGGACTGCAATCAAGCGCATTAATGATGCAATCGAACGATATAATGCTGCAGTCCGTTCAAATACTCAAAGAGCTCACGGGGTTAGCTTCAAGTTCAGGGGTTCAGGGTTTATCGGAGATGAAGGAGTTCACGAAAATGATATTGGAGCAGGCTTCCAATATAGACAAGCCTCATGGAGAGAGTTAAGAGATGAATTTTATTCTTATCAGCACTATAATACTACAATCAGAGAGCCATTTAATTGGCGAATTGTCTGGCTTACGGCCAAGGTTGAGGGGATAAAACGTAGAGAAGTATTAAGATATAAAGTTTGGGATTTTATTGAGACAATTGAATATGCACTAACAGAAATGAGTTATGCCTGAAATAGCGTTAAAATTCAGAACAGATATTGACACCGAAGTAGTTGTCAAGAAAATTAATATCCTGTTGCAGAACTTGAAGCAGTCATTAGGTTCTTTTGGTGCTAATATTCAATTGATAGATACTAATAAAATCAAAAACGATATTAGTAATATTGACAAGGTAGTAACCAATATCAATGCTAACGCAAAGAATGTCAATAAAAGCGTTGAACAATTAGCAAGTGGGTTGGGGAAAGCAGCGAATCAGGGGAATATACTGGCAAGAACCTTTCAATTCAATCAATTCGCACAAGCTATAAGTTATATGACAGGCGCATTGAACCAATTTGTTACTCCATTCGTAGCGCTCGATAAGCAAGTACAAAACATCGGCACGTTACTTGCAGGAACAGGAAGAGATTTCAAGGAATTTACAGATTTATCTATTCAGTTATCAAAAAAAGTGCCCGACTCAGCAGCAGAATTGGCAGGCGCAATCTATCAGACCATATCAGCAGGGATTGGCACAACTAACGAAGAAGTTATCAAGTTTACCGAGGTGGCAAGCAAGGCAGCTGTGGCAGGAGTATCAACTACCGAGGCAGCTGTTGACGGGCTGTCATCTGTCGTGAATGCTTATAAAAATTCAGTTGGTGGAGCTAAAATGTCCTTAGATGATACAAATAAAATTGCTGACACATTCTTCGCGGCTATTAAACTTGGGAAAACGACTTTTAACGAAATGAATGCAGCTATCGCCTCATGGGTTCCAATGGCATCTGCTTTAGGGTTAAGTTTTGACCAAGGTGCTGCCGCAATAGCAAATTTAACAGCACAAGGAACACCTACAGCACAGGTTGCTACTCAAATGAACGCCGCATTTACTCTGATTTCAAAAGGGACAGGACCTCTTAATAAAGCATTAGAGGGGATGGGAATGAAACTCGAAGATTTAAGAGAGATGCTACAAAAACCAGCACAAGAAGGGGGAGGTTTAATAAATGTATTAAAAACAATTCGTGAAGCAGCTGAGAGAAGTGGGCAGACCGTTGCTGCGATAACGGGACGTGTGGAAGCTGCAAAATTAATTGAGTCGTTGGCAGGAACAAATGAAAAAGTCCTTGCTTCGGTACAAGTCCATCAGTCAGTAATGGATGAAATTTCTAAAGGAGCTGCCACCCAGGCATATGAAGTTGCAGCTGAAGGTGTTGAGGTAAAGACAAAAATATTGCTGAATAAAGTTCAAGCGATGTTTTCGAGCGCTTTCCAAGCTCTTGGAAGTGGTGCAACAACAACTCTAAATGTTCTTACTCAACTTTCTCCAGCAATACTATCCTTTGCCGGGATGAAGCAAATCATCCCGGCTGGTGCATTAACCAATCTAAAAAACTTACCTCAGATGTTCAATAACGTACTTCCAGCAGTCCAAAGATTGTCAACTGGCATATTATCACTTATACCGGGCTTTGTTGCTACTGGAGCAGTTGGAACATCAACCGGCACAGCAACTGCTACAGCATGGATGTCAGCACTTGCGCCAATTTTATTAATAATTGCGGCAATCGGTTTGATTGTGGGAGCTTTTGTATTGTTGTATAAACACGTTGAAGGGTTTAAAAACACTGTTGATGCAGTTTTTCAAGTTGTGGCCTATACCTTTGAGCGAATCTGGGAAGTTTTACAGAGAGTAGGGGGAATTATTGTTGCATTCGGAGGAGCAATTTTTGAGTTTTTGATTGCGCCATTCAAGATCGCATGGGGGGTTATTACTGGTATAATTGAAGCGATTTTCGGAGTTGGTGACAGCACTCAAGCAGCAGAAGAACACATGAAATTATTAGATATTGTGTTTAATGCTCTTCTTAAGACATTGTCATATGTTGAAGCAGCACTAAAGGGCGTACAAGCATTTATATCTTCAATTGTTGGGTCGGTTGTGAACGTAGTTGGTAAGGTCTTAAAAGGCGATTTTATTGGAGCAATAGAGGAGATGGGGAAAGCTGGTGAAAACGCAGGTGCTGCGTTTATGGATGGATTTAACTCAACAATGTCCGAGAATGCGGTTAAGGATGCATTAGAGAGTATGAACAGGCAAGTAGAAGGTGGATTAAAGCTAAAAGCAAAAATGGAGATTGATAGCGAAGCTTTAGTATCTGAGTATGAAAGTATTCAAAATAAAATTGAGGAGTTGAAAAACAAGAATGGTGGATTAACAGAAAAAGAAAAAACTGATCTTGCAACGCTGGAAACAAAATCGAAATCTATTGCTCAGGAAATAGGAAAAATCTTGCCGGAAACCAAACAAAACGTTCAGTTAATTGCTGATTCCAACGGGAAATTAGTGGAAAGTTATGATATTAATATTAACAAAGCTAAAGAATTATCTAAGTCACAAAATGAATTATATGACTCTAAGCTATCAGAAGCACAATCACGATATTCTGACGATCTGAAAGTAATTGCAGATGAATATGATGTTCACAAAAAGAAACTTGAAGACATACAAGTAAAGGCTAACGAAGCTGCCAAAACTGGCAACAAAGAAGAGGTAAGAAAACTCACAAAAGAGTATGAAGAACAATCGAAAAAAGTCGCAGAAATAGGGCAAAATCTACTCAAATCATACGGCGAAGGTGCTAAGGCAGGCTTAGTTAATGAACAAACACAAAAAAGGATTACAGAGCAACTAAAATTATCAGACGATGTTAATCAAAAAATCAAAACTGGGCAAATTGATTTAAACTCAGCTGTTGAAGACACTGAAGATAGTGTTAAGTCTTTAGGTGATGCATTTGAAGAAGCAATGAGCAAGGCTAAATCAGCTCAACAGGAGGCGATTGGCTCACTTGCACAATTAAAAATTCAGCTAAAGCAAGGTAAATTAACTCAAGCTGAATATGAGAAAGAGAGGGCAAAATACTTAAACGAAGGCATTAAAGCAACAAAGGAACTTAAAGATTACACTGCCGCGCAGAAAGAAGCAGAAAAAGAGATTGGAATTGAACAAAAATCAACAACTACTTCTCGTAAAACTAATACTGATCTTGCTGACAAAGAATATCAAGCAACTAAAAAACGAATAGAATTAGAAACAAAATCGAAAGAATTAACGCTTGAACGAAATAGACTTGAGGCAGGGAGAGAAAAAAATAATGCTGATGAACTGATATATAACGACCTGAAATTGCAGGCATTGAAAGAGCAATTCAGTGCATTAGAAAAAATCTACAAATTAAGTAAAACAGAAAGTGAATTCAAGGTTGGAATTAAGCTGAAGGGTACAGCTGAAGAAATAAAGAATCAATCTGCTAAGGTTATTGATGAAGCAACTAGCCTGGTTAATAGTATTGCAGAGCAAGAAAACAAAGCTCTCGAACTAAAACTCAAAGCTTCAATTGATGAAAAAAAATCAGCGCAGGAACTGAAAGAAAAAATACAACAGCTTAATGAATCCGAACTTGAATTCAAAATCAAAATGGGACTAGCAAAACCGGAGGACATGTTGAAATTAATAGAATCACAAATCACTGAGCTACAAAAGGAATTAGATGACAAAGTAACTAAAGGTTTTGCTGATACTAAAGAAGAGCAAGAATATATTGAATTACAGTCAAAAATGTTAGCATTAAGGAGTAAAGCAGCAGATAAGAAAAAAGAAATTAATGATAAAGAGTTACGGGATTTACAAGAAAAACATCAACGAGAATTAGCAATAATCGAACAATCGATTGACACACAAAAGAAATTAACTGATATATTAATTCAATCTACTGAGAATGCATTTACAAAAAAATTTAATGATAATAAAGAGAAAGAACTTGAACAGATTGAAGAACAAAAGAAATTAGAGCTTATAACAGAAGAAGAGGCAAAAAGAAAAAAAGAAGAACTGGAATTCGAACATCAGAAAAAAATTGCATCTATCCAAGCAGCTGCTCGTGGAGAACAACTTGAAGCTGAGCGGCAATTAACTCTTCAACTATTACAAGAGCAGGAAGCGAGATTAAAAGCTGAAATTTCGTTACTTGATCCAGATAAAGATGCTGATAAATACAAAGAACTAAGTAATAAACTCGCTGGGTTACAATCAAGCATACAAGAAAAAGGAGATTTAATACAAGCTTACTCTATTGAGCTTCAATCCGGTATTACAGAGACTTTCCAAAACTTGTTCACAGGAGATGAGGAATCAATCAAGGCACCGTTTAGGAAGGTAATGGCTACTCTCGCTGGAGTATTGAAACAAATTGCATCGGCGGTTGTAACAAAACTCGTTCTTGATCAATTAGCACTAACACCAGGCGGTTTTGCTGCTATGATAGCTATCCCTGCGATCAAAGGGATTATCAGTGGTGCGGTGAATCTCATATTATCACCAATCTTAGATAAGTTGTTATCGTTTGCTTGGGGTGGTAGGATTGACGAGCCAACCCTGGCAATCATTGGTGACAAAAGCAGGGCAGGTGGAAGCACGGACAGGGAATGGGTGCTGTGGGATGAACATATTATAATGATAATCGATCAGGCTCTAAGTCAATATCATAAAGTTATGATGAAGTACATGGCTGGTGATATGAGTGTCAATAAATTCAAAGACATGGCTATCATCCCATTGTATATGGAAATCAGGAACTTAAGTAATTCGATTAATTCATTAAAACCATACCTGTCAAAATTATCGATAAATGATTTGATTGAATTAGTCAATGAAAAAAATGCTGTTAATGAATTAGAGCGAAAGTTATTCGCTGATCTGATATCTTACGATCAATTTAAACAACAAATTGCTCTCAAAGAATTAAGAATCAGGTCATTGGCAAGTGGTGGGGTTGCCTTTAAACCCGAGATAGTTCAAATTGGGGATGCAGGAGTAAATAATCCAGAGTATGTGCTTAACAGTCCGCAGTTAGATAAGTTAATTACATCAATATTATCAACAAGTAACAAGCAGCTTGAAAAGAAAATCGATCAACTGATAACTGCTGTTTACGAAACTAAAGACGTTTACATTGATAATCGAAAAGTCACCGATGAAATTATCAGGGAAATGAATAGAAGAAAGAAATAGCCTGTCTTATTATTGAGAAAACACAGAAAAGTAACATAACAATGAAAACAGGAATCAAACACGATCAGCATAAACGAAGATGGGATTTAGTGCCGTTCGAAGCATTAGATCAGATTGTTGATGTGATGACATTCGGAGCACACAAATATGAAGATAACAATTGGAAGTTATTAGACCATCTTGAAGATAGATGTTTTGCTGCCGCAATGCGGCATTTATCAGCATTTAAACAAGGGGAATTATTAGATTCTGAGACAGGTGTCTCACACATTGCTCATGCATGTACAAATTTAATATTTATATTATGGAATATACACAAAAAATAAAAAAAGATGTCTTCAGGTTGTTTCACGACGATTTCAAGCAGCCAGTAACATACTTATTGATTTCTGACATTCACATAGACAGCAAACATTGTAATCTAAAGAAACTGAAAAACGATCTTGAAGAAGCAAAATCCAGAAATGCAAAAGTTATGATATTTGGGGATTTATTTGATGCAATGCAAGGAAGGAATGACAAACGGAGGTTCATGATGGACTTGAAAAAAAATGATTTAGAAAGAAGTTATTTTAACGGAATTTTAGAAACAGCATACAACATACTGAAAGATTATGATGTGATATTTATAAGCAGAGGCAATCATGAAACTTCAGTTCAAAAATATAACGACATCGATTTAATTGAGCTTTTACAGGATAAAATACCATTCGCAGTTGGAAGTTACAGAGGGTTTATTAGTTTTTCTTTCAAGAATAAAGCTGGAAAAAGTAGAATAATATTATATTATAACCACGGCAGCGGGGGGTTGGCTCCAATGACTATGGGGGTATTAGAGCATAAGCGAACATCGATCTGGGTGGATGCTGACATTATCATTTCTGGACATAATCATCAGAACTGGAGTTACGAGAGCATGCGAGTTAGCATTTCCTCAGCCGGGAACCTTTTTTTTAAGAAGCAAACACATCTAAAAATGAGCACCTATAAGCAAGAATTTTTTGGGGATGGATTTGCAGCAGAGAGAAATTGGCAGCCATCGGTGCTTGGTGGTTATTGGTTGACGTTTGTACCTGAACGAACTACAGAATATGGAGCAAAATCAATTGTTCGTTGGAAGATAGAGAGGACGGATTGATTGTTTCATATATTAACAGATGCCGTGCAAATGGAGTTCATCACAAAACAAAAGTGTAACGAAGCGTTAGTAGTGTTATACTGGCTTGGCGCAGGAAGTTGGTACAAAGACAAAAAAAATAAAGAAAGAAAAAAAAAAAAAAAAAAAAAAAAAAAAAAAAAAAATAAAAAAAAAAAAAAAAAAAAAGAAGAAAATGAAGAAAAAATAATTCATAACACAGCATTATCCTACCTCAAAAATCATACCAAACATCAAAAAAAAATTTAAAAAAAAAATAAAAAAAATTTGCATTTTTTTAAAAAAATACTTGCATATTACAAATATATGTTATATATTTGCATTGTGATTTTAATCACATTTAATTTTAATTGTTTTTTAAAAATTCTAAGGAGAGGCAATGTATTTTGCAAGATTAAGTAATCATATCGAAGAAGATCTTGAAAGAGGCTGGAGTTCACTGAACTTCGGCCAAGACGGTTTCAAAGGAACCGTCGAAGATCTTGAAGCAGTCATTAACGAATGCATCGAAAATGATGAACCTTTCTTTATTTCATATCTTGAACTATGGCCACATGAATTAGAAAGAATGTGGAAAAATGACCAAATACGTGAGTTGTATAAAAATTACTGGGTAGTCGTTGACAGCGACCATTTAGGACTGGCTGGCATAAGACTAAATGCGACTACACTTGAAGGAGCTATTAAAGAGGCTCAGACAAGAGAGGACTACTTTGGTGAAGGCGATTGGTTTTCGCCGTCGGCAGCAAAGCTAGTCTGGAGCAACGAAGATAGAAGTTTGCATATATTAGAATTATAAATGTTTTATGAGAAAAATCTATCACCTTGAATTAAAGCACCAAGGCTTACATAGATACTATGGGAGCCTACTCGCGCTTGTCAAAGACAACCCCGGCATTGGCGTTTCGCAGCATACATTATACCGGTATAATTTCGAAAAACCATATGAAAACGAAAATGTTATCATTAGGAAGGATAACATGAAAACAACAGTAGATGTAACGAACGAAAAATACTAGCAAGAGAAATCATTTTGCTTACATTTTGCTTAAATTAAATAAAAACAGCCGTAAGTTATTGAATTATAACAACGGTATGCACACCCGAAGGGATTCGAACCCCTAACCTTCTGATCCGTAGTCAGATGCTCTATCCAGTTGAGCTACGGGTGCATTTGTTAACTATTTTGGGCTAATTTTTTAACTAATTTACTCAAAGAGGATTTCTTATTTGCAGCATTATTTTTGTGGATAATTCCTTTTGCAGCAATTCTATCCAGCAGACTAACTGCTTTGTTGAATTTCTCAATTGCTTCATCATGGGTTTTTGATTCTTTGACAGCCCTGATAGCAAATTTAAGATTTTTCTTGTTTAATCGGTTATACAGTCTTTTCTTATTCGACTGTCTTATTCTTTTTAGTGCTGATTTATGGTGCGCCATTTTTCCTGTTAAATTGTTAATAATAAAGATTACAAAAATAACATAATTATTTCTGATTTCAAATGTTTTTCATTGTGTGTTTTATTTATTCTTTTTCGACTACCAACAGAATTTTGTCCGAATCAACCTGTTCACCAGCTTGAGCGTTTAATTCAGTTACAATCCCATCTATAGAAGAATATAAAGTTGTTTCCATTTTCATTGCTTCAACTATGATAAGGGGATCTCCTTCGGATACTTTTTGACCGGCTCTGACAAGGACTTTCACTATGCTGCCAGGCATTGGGGCTTTAATATTGTCTCTGTTCCCTGAGTTTTTATCAAATAGAAATTGGCTTTCTTCTTCTTCATCAATTATTTCAAGTTTTGATGTGTTGCCATCCGAATTGACATAAATATATTTTCCACTCTTTGAGAAATAATATTTTTTTGTATGATTGTTATGATTAATTAATAGACAGTTATCCGAGAATTTTGTGATGGAAATATTTTTTTTCTCGTTATCAACAGTCAGGGTATAGTCATTATTGTTTTTTTCAATTTCAACAAGTATTTTTTTCCCATTAAGGAGCAGAATCATAAAACCCTCTTAGATGAATTAGCAATTTCCCATTTACCAATAGTCTGCCACGGAGTTGGCATTTCGTAAGAAACTTTTGATATTTGCTGTGGCTTATCATTAAAAACAGCGAAAGCACCAGCGGCAAGTATTGAATCTAAGTCATTCGTGCTATGATTAATTCTATTTTTCATGTTCATATCAATAAAATTAGTGAATGTATTGCCAGCGATAAATTCAGGATGTTCGAGAACATCAAGCATAAAACGAATAGAAGTCTGAACTCCAAGAATAACATTATCCTTTAGAGCTAATATCATTCTTTTTCTGGCTTCTTCACGATTTTTACCCCATACAATTAATTTTGACAGAATGGGATCATAATAAATCGGCACCTCGGCACCCTGATAAATTCCGCTGTCATATCTAATACCCGGACCAACAGGCTCCTTAAAAAATAAAATCTTTCCTGCCGAAGGCATAAAATTATTATCAGCATCCTCAGCATAAATACGGCATTCGATTGCGTGACCATTCTGACTTAAATCCTCCTGTTTGAATGGTAATTCTTCGCCTGCTGCAATTCTGATTTGTAATTTTACGAGGTCAACCCCGGTTGTCATCTCGGTGATGGGATGTTCAACCTGTATTCTGGTATTGACTTCAAGGAAATAGAAATTTTTATTTTTATCAAGAAGGAACTCCACAGTTCCAAGATTGTTATAATTGGCTGCTTTAATTACTTTAACAGCAGTTTCGCCCATTTTTTTTCTTAATTCGGGTGTTAGTGCCACTGAAGGTGTTTCCTCGATGATTTTTTGGTGTCTTCTTTGTATAGAACATTCTCTTTCAAACAGATAGACTGCATTTCCGTAATTATCAGCTGCAATTTGAAATTCAACGTGACGGGGTGATTCAATATATTTTTCAAGAAAAACTATATCGCTTCCAAAAGCTGACTGAGATTCACGCATAGCTGAATCAACTGAGGGTTTTAAATCATCAGGATTATGAACAACTCTCATCCCTTTGCCACCGCCACCATCTGAAGCTTTAATCAATACCGGATAGCCAATTTCTTCGGCAAGTTTAACATAGTCATCAATGTTCTTTGAACTACCCTTCATCCCCGGGATGACAGGTATGCCAGCCTCTATCATTGTTTTCCTTGATTCCACCTTAGAACCAAGAAGTTTCATAGGTTCGGGTTTTGAGCCAATGAAAACAAGACCCGCTTCGTTTACTTTCCTATTGAAATCATGTTTTTCTGATAAAAAGCCATAGCCGGGATGGATAGCATCGCATTTTGTTTCGAGCGCTGCATTAATAATTGCTTCAGCATTTAAATAAGATTGAAGTGCAGGGGGTGGTCCAATACAAACTGATTCATCTGCCATCAAGACGTGCAAAGCATTTCTATCAGCTTCCGAAAATACCGCTACTGTCTTTATATCAAGCTCTTGACAGGCTCTTATAATTCTGCAGGCTATTTCACTTCTGTTTGCTACTAATATCTTTCTGAACATAATTGTTTTCTAAGTTTCAATTATTGATAAAATTTAAATATAGAAAATTTCACAATGGAATAAAAATTTTTGTTAAAATTTATGAAAACTTAGATTACTTCTGTATAGTACAAAAATGCTATTCCATTAAATAGAGATTCATAGTAATGATTTTTAAATAGCTTGGTTTCGTTGATGATTTCAACAAATTTTTGTCCATAAGGAAATTCGAGCGATGATTGATTTAAATATGAATAGGCTTTTCTGTTGCCTGTAATCAAGCCACCAATTAAAGGAATTATAATATTACTGTAATATTGATAAAGATATTTGAAAAATCCCGAAGGAGTACCAAATTCAAGGATCAAAATTTTGCCATCTTTTTTAACAACACGAGCCATCTCGATCAGGCAGTTCTGGATTGAGCTCACATTTCTTATGCCAAAACTTATAGTTGCAATATCAAAAGAATTGTCTGGAAATTGTAATTCAGTTGCATCGCCGGGAAGCCATGTGATATTTAGATTTTCCTTTTGGCTTTTTTTTTGTGCTATAGATAGCATCTTTTCGCTGAAATCAATACCGAATACCTCAAGAGTGCAGTTGTATTTTTTAAATTGAATTGCGAGATTTCCGGTGCCAGTTGCCAGATCTATAATTCTGTCATAATTTTTGGGTGAGGCTGTTTTGATTAGCTTTTTGTACCATTGCTTATAAAAACCAAAACTCAAAATATCGTTTGCTCTATCATAGCCTTGAGCAATATTAGAAAACATTGTTTGAATTTGACTTTTTTCGGGCATAAAAAAAGGCTCTTTGTTAATCAGAGCCTACAAAAACGCTAAATTCGTTGCTTAATTGTAAGACATTCAAAAAAAAACAGGTGCTATCTACTTCCTAATATGTTGTTATTATCATGTTCGTTTTCATAGGAATAAACAATCTTCTCGTAGGGCGTTTTTTCGTCCGAGAAAACAACCTTTTCAGTAATTAAGTTTTGAGTATTGTAATTTAATGTATATTTCCAGTGTAAATTGCCTTGTGCATTTCTTGAAACCGATTCTATAAGGTTATTATTATTGTCATATTTTTGCTGGCTGGTCCAAAAAACTTTGCCATCATTTGTATATTGAATTGAACTTTCGATTAAACCATTAGCATTATAATTGTTAACCAAATATATAAAAGGATTTCCAGCAGACATTCTATACTCTGTGGTTTTGGTTAATTTATTATTTGAGTCATAATTATAATATATTCTGCTAATAGAAATGTTATCATTCGAGAATTTTTCTTCCGAGATAAGATTGTTATCTGAATAAGTATAGATATAATACGATATCAGCATACCTTCGGAATTGAAAGCAAGTCTTTTTAAAATTTTTCCTTCGCTATCTTTTTCATATTGAAAATACATATCGTAATTTGTGGGATCTGAAGGTATTTGAACCTTAATAGAGATTAGATTATTGAAATTATCATAAAAATATTTTTCAGTCTTAACAATTTCAGCATTTTGATTGTAAAATATTTTTTCAGATGGAAAACCATTATCATTGAAATAAATCAGGTCGCTTATAAAATTTCTTTTCTTGAAAACTATATCAATATAATCATAAACTATTGCACTTCTAACGGTATATCCTGACACTGATATTTTATCAATTTGAATATCTCTATCGAAAACAGGGTCTAACATAAAAGCATAGCTTTTGAAGCTGAATGCAAGTATAAATAACGGAAAGATAAGGATTAACCCAATAAGTCTTAAACTAATTCTAATTTTCATATCAATTCACCCTCAATTCAATATTTAAATAATTTTAGTTTATACTAAAAAATATTTTTACTTTTTCAAATACAAAATTACGATAAAATTTATCAAGAAAAAATCCGTAGAACTACTGAATTTTAAAAAAAATTATATTATATTATAATTTAGCAATATAGTTCAAATATTATGTTCAAGGTTACGTCAAAAAAAATATTTTTTAAATTATTAAGGGATACTATGGCAACTTTTTTTAGATTAAGTATGTTAAGCTTGATTTTAAGCTTATTTTTAATCACACATATAGCCTGTACACAGGAAAAAGAAGATACAGCGCTAAAATTAGCCTCATCATCAAAAAATGGAGCTGGTTCAGTTGAGACCAATTTATCTTCCACAACGGAACAAACAACATCTGTCAAGGTTTTCACAATTCGCTCTGTTTCAAACCCTGTCAGTGGAAAACCTGTTGACTTCACTTGGGAAGAAAATGGAAAAACTTATACTTTTTCCGAATATACAAAAAACAAAGTTGTGTTTATAAATTTTTGGGGAACATGGTGCCCTCCATGTAGAAAAGAAATCCCCGATATTATTTCTCTTTATAACGATTATAAGAGTAAAGATTTGGTTGTTGTAGGTATAGCCTTGGAGCGTGACCCATCAACTGCGGTTCAAAAGGTTAAAGATTATGCAGAGAAGAATGGAATAAATTATATAAATTTTGCCGACACCAGACAAGAATTGGCAATGGCTTATGGTGGAATTCAAGCAGTTCCAACAACATTTATTGTGGATAAATCGGGTTCAATCACTGAGACAATAATTGGAATGAGAGATAAATCTTATTTCGAGAATTCAGTAAAGAATGCTATGAAGTAATAAAAATTTTGTACGCCAGACAGGATTCGAACCTGTGACCCTCAGCTTAGAAGGCTGATGCTCTATCCAACTGAGCTACTGGCGCAATTGGAAATACAAATTTACGAAAATTAATAAAATTTAAAAAATAGAAATTAAAACTTGTAAAAGATTAAAGAAAAAGTTAATTTTGAAATTGGTCAAGTCCCGTGCGGCTAAAACAAGCCCAACCCCGCCAGGTTCGGAAGAAAGCAACGGTCAGTTTGATTTTAGAGCGCCACGGTCAACTTGACCTTTTTTATTTTAAAGATTGATACTTTATTTTCGTCTATATAAAGTTACTATTTTAAACGAAATCTTATTTTAATGAAGAAAGATATAATAATTAATTCAACACTGAATGAAGTCAGGATTGCTATTCTCGAGGATAATCAATTCTCTGAATTTCTTGTTGAAATGCCTGATAAAGAGAGGTCTATAGGGAATATTTATTTAGGCAGGGTAAGTCGTATTGTACCGGGAATAAATGCTGCATTTATTAATATTGGAAAAAATCAGGATGCTTTCCTTCATTTTTCTGATGTTGATGAAACTCTGGATAATTTGATAACTGATGAGGAAGAGGATGAAGACGATGATGACAATTTTAATTCAGATTTATATTTTTCTGAATCCACAAAAGATGATAATCATCACAAACTAACACAAAGTACAACAAGAAAAAAAGTTTCTGATATAGTTGCTGAAAACAAATTAAAAAAATCCTCAAAAAAACCAAATTCATCATCTTCGAATAAACAAAAAAGTGGTTTTAAAATTAATCTTGTCGAGGGGCAGAATGTCTTGGTTCAGGTAACCAGAGAAGCTTATGGATCGAAGGGAGTTAGAGTAACAACAAGAATAGGTTTGCCCGGAAAATATACTGTATTATTGCCATTTGATTCAATTATTGGTATTTCAAAAAAAATCTATTCACGTCAGGAGCGTAAAAGACTAAGATACTTAGCTAAACATTCCCTACCAAATAATTTTGGATGCATTATAAGAACTGCATCAGAAGGGAAAAGCGATAAAGAACTGATTAAGGATTGGGAAAGCTTATTAAAGACTTGGGAAGAGATTGAAAAAAAAGTTAAGCAAGCAACTGAACCGGGTCTGGTATATCAGGATATGGAATTGGCAACAAGTGTTATCAGGGATTTATTTACTGACGATGTCCAAAGAGTTGTTGTTGATTCAAAAAAACTTTACAAAGATATTCTTTCTTATGTAAAGTGGACTGCACCTCATCTATCTGACAGAATTGAATTGTTTACTGAAAAGGTCTCCATCTTTGATAAATTCGGGATAGAAAAAGAATTAGAGCAAACATACAAAAGGAAACTGAATTTGCCAAGTGGTGGTTCAATTGTGATTGACAAAACTGAAGCAATGTTTGTTATTGATGTTAATACCGGCAAATCAGTCAGTGAAAAAATTCAGGAACAAAATGCCTATAAAACCAATCTGGAAGCAGTCAAAGAAATAGCACGCCAGATTCGTTTGAGAGATATGTCAGGTATGATTTTGATTGATTTTATTGATATGGCTGGTGATGTTCATCGTAAAAAACTTTACATGGCAATGAAGAAAGCCTTGCAAAGAGACAGAGCAAAGATTGTTGTTTATCCTCTTACGAGATTAGGTATAATGCAGATAACAAGGCAAAGAATTAATCAGTACATCCAGGAAAAACTGACTGAAAACTGCCCTGTTTGTAATGGTAGAGGAAAAATTGCATCAAGAGCTGTGCTTTTGAGTTCGATCGAAAGATGGCTTAAAAATTTCCGCTCTAAATCGCGTGAATTCAGATTGATATTAGAAGTTCATCCTTACGTTGCTGATTATTTAACTGAAGGAACAATATCCAAGCTATCAAAATTAATGATCAAATTCTTTGTTAAAATAAAACTTCAACAAAATGATTTGTTACCTATTGATCATTTCAAATTTTATTCTCAACGAAGAAATATTGACATAACAAACGAATTTATACATTTAAATGCTGGAAATAATTAATTGAGTGATTTTAAAAAAATATCAATCCTTGGTTCAACCGGGTCAATTGGTTTACAGTCTCTTGAGGTGATTGATCTATTGAAGGCTAATTATCAAATCAATTTCCTGACAGCAAATACAAAAATCGATCTATTAGCTAAACAGGTTGAAAAATACCAACCTATCGGAGTTGCAATAAGCAATGAAGCCTCTTATTGGGAATTCAAACGGAAATATAATTTTAACTGTAAGATTCTTTGTGGCGAAGAAGGTGTGTCGGAGGCGGCTGCTTATCCTGATAATGATCTTATTATTCAGGCTTTAGTAGGTTTTTCAGGCGTTAGACCAACTCTCGAAGCTATATCTAACAAAATTAAAATTGCTTTAGCAAACAAGGAAACTTTAGTTAGTGCTGGTAAACTTATTACTGAAGCATCAGAAAAACATAATGTTGATATAATTGCCATAGATAGTGAACATAGTGCCATCCTTCAATGTCTGATTGGAGAAAATCGGGATGAAATCAAAAAAATAGTATTGACAGCTTCGGGTGGACCTTTTCTAAGGACACCAGTTGAGGATTTTAAAAACCTCAGGGTCGAAGATGCATTAAACCATCCTAACTGGCAGATGGGTAATAAAATTACTATTGATTCTGCAACGTTAATGAATAAGGGTTTCGAAGTAATTGAAGCTCATTGGCTTTTTGGATTGAATGCCGAGCAAATCGAAGTTATCATTCATCCCCAGAGTATTGTTCATTCATTTGTCCATTTTGTGGACAGCTCTGTTAAAGCACAATTAGGATTACCGGATATGAAAATACCTATTTCCTATGCTTTAAGTTACCCCAAAAGATTAAAATTTGATTTTGAAGACCTTGATCTGACCAAAGTAACAACACTTGAATTTTTTTCCCCTGACATGAAAAAGTTCAGATGTCTCGGTTTAGCTTATAGAGCTCTAAACGAGGGGGGAGATGCTCCTATTGTATTGAATGCAGCAAATGAAATTGCAGTTAAGGCTTTTTTAGAATATCGGATAAAATTCAATCAGATCCCTGATATTATTGAATTAGCTCTGTTAAATAGGGGGAACCATTCAATTAAAACAATTGAGGATATCAATTTTGTTGATCAAGAAACAAGAATTAAAACAGAAGAAATTATTAATAAATTAAGGAATTAATATTTATATGGGTTTTTTAAACGATATATTGTATTTTCTTATAGTAATTGGAATACTTGTTGTTATTCACGAGTTTGGGCATTTCATTGCAGCGAGGTTATCAGGTATTCGAACGGAGATATTTTCATTCGGGATGGGGTATCGCTTGTTTGGATTTAATAAAATCAATGGATTCACTTTTGGAAATTTGCCTAAGGATTGGGATGGTGGTCCTTACTGTGATTATCGGGTAAGCCTTTTCCCTATCGGTGGCTATGTTAAGGTTTCTGGAATGGTTGATGAAAGCCTTGATACTGATTTCGAAAAAACAGAACCAAAACCATGGGAATTCAGAACAAAAAATACATTCCAGAAGATATTTGTTCTTAGTGCTGGCGTTTTAATGAATGCTTTATTAACAGTTGCTATTTTTACAACAATAATATTAATTGAAGGAAAATCCCTTATCAACACTACTGAGATTGGTTTTGTTCAAAAAAATTCTTTAGCAGAATCAATTGGTCTAAAAGAAAATGATAAAATAATTTCAATAAATAACACAGCCGTTAAAACATGGGATGAAGTATTTGAATTGCTGACTCTCGATCAAATGGGCAAGAACAGAAAAATTAAAATCGTAAGAGGGGAAGAAACAATTGAACTAACTGCCGATGGAAAAAAGATATTGAAAACAATAGCAGATCAGAAACCAATTGGTTTGTCTCCCAAAGGGTGGATGGTTTATATTAATAACGTTGAATCCCTAAAGCCTGCCGGTAAAGCAGGATTATTGCCCGGCGATACTGTTCTAAGCGTTAATGGTCAGCTTATTAAAAGTTCAACTCAGTTTGTTTCAATTATTAAATCTAATAAATCAACTCCTTTGATGATTGAATTCAAAAGAGGTACAAAAAGAGATATCAAGGAAGTTACACCCAATAACGAGGGATATATTGGAGTTGAACTTCGGGAAATATATACCGGACCAAAAATTATAAAAAATTATTCATTATTCGAAGCTGTGGGCTATGGTTTCAGTGAAACATGGAGATCAATCAATTTATTTCTGAGTACAATAAATCAGATTTTTAGTGGAACAATTTCGGCTAAACAGTCCCTCGGCGGTCCAATTATGATTGCCAAAATGGCATCACAACAAGCTGAAATTGGAGTAATAAATTTTCTTCATTTTATGGCTCTTCTTTCAATCACATTAGCAATCATTAATATTTTTCCTTTTCCTGCACTTGATGGAGGACATCTGGTATTTATAATAATTGAAGGAATAATCAGAAGAGAAATCCCGGTAAAAGTCAAAGTTGCATTCCAGAATGTTGGTATGATAGCATTATTAGCTCTGATGGCATTTGTAATTTATAACGATATAGTTAGACTAAATTGATTTTTTAACTTAATGCCACATTTATAATCATAAAGAAATAATCAGGGTTAAATTTTGATTTAAAGAAGCCGATTTTTAATCTTGAGATTAATCATTTTGGGGTTTTATGGGGAAAAGTATATCAATAGATGAGATTGAAGAAGGTATGATTTTGGATGAACCTGTAATAAATCAATTTGGTCAGGTTCTCTTGAATAAGGGGACTAGCCTTTCATTGAGACATAAAAAAGTGTTTTTAACCTGGAATATTAAGACATTAAAAATAAAATCTACCGATGAACAGTCAGGCATTGAACTGTCACCCGAGCAAATTGAAATATCAGAGAAAAGATTGAAATCCAAAGTTCATTGGGTTCCGAGGAACGATATTGAAAAAGATCTTTTTAATACTGCTATCATACTCAATGCGAGAATGATCTTCAATGAAGAACACAGGATAAAAATTGACTACTGAATCTTTTCCTTTTATAGCTAAAATTATTTTTGAGAATCATAATTTCTGCACGCTTTTTGATATATGATTTATTGACAAGTGTTTTTTGTTAATTTAAATAAAAATTTAGCTGGAAGAATTCAGAATAAATGATGGATACAATTAAAATTATATTGCAGGGGATTGATAATTTTCCAACTTTGCCAACGATTTATTATAAATTGACAGAAGTAATGGAAAAGCCGAATTCAACCGCTAATGATGCAGCAGAAATTATAACCAAAGATCAATCAGCTACCGCTAAAATCCTTAAGACTGCCAATAGTTCAATTTATGGTTTTTATGGTAAAATAGATTCTATTTCCAAAGCTATTTTTTACCTTGGTTTTGAAGAAGTAAGAAATATAATAATCCTTTTATCTTTAATGGAATTACTCCCTAACAACAAAACAAATTATTTCATTAATCCTGTGGAATTTTGGAAGCATTCTATAGCAGTTGGTATTATCACTCGAAACCTTGGTGCTATTTTAGGAATTAATAAGTTAGAAAACTATTTTGTCGCTGGAGTAATTCATGATCTGGGGAAAATTTTGTTTTTTAATTACGTAAATGAAGAATATCTCAAAGTTATACGTTACATCAATGAAAAAAAAGTTGGTTTGATGGAAGCAGAAACTAATGTGTTGGGTATTAATCATAGTGTTGCCGGAGAAATGCTTGCTGAAAAATGGAAATTACCTTCATCTCTTAAAAATGCAATACGCCATCATAATAATGGTATGATTGCCGGTGAGGTAGATATTTTAGTTGGCTGTGTTCATATTGCAAATATTTCTGCCCAAATGTTTGGGTTTGGTCAAACAACCCTGGGAAGAGTGCCTGAACCAAACTATGAAGTTTGGAACAAATTGAATTTTCCAAAAAATACTTTTTCTTCAATTATGGATAAAGTCTATAAAGAATATAATGAATCTTTGATGCTTTTTAAGGTATAATTGAAAATATGAGTTCAATGTTGAAAATAGAGGATATTATTAGGGAAATTGGAGGTTTTTTAAACCGAAAAGAATTTAATTTTGATGTTTATAATTCAATTAACGAAAGTCTGGAATTTTGTTTGAATCTTCCTACAGTTAATTTAGTATCAATTTTCCTTCTTAATGAAGACAGCTACGAATTTGAGCATAGGTTCACTTTACCCAGAGAATTCAAGGATTTGTCGAAGGAATTTTTTAATTTTCTGTTGGAAAACGGTTTTATCGGAGAAGCTCTTGAAAAAGGAAGTCATATTTCCGTTGACTTAAGCAAAAATGTTTTGAATATTCCTTCTGCTCCGGATATCAATGAATATTTAGTTATCCTTCCTTTAATATCATCAACAAAGGTTATTGGGCTTTTGTTAGTCAAGATGTTAAATCAGCCAGATAAAATCAAAAGAGAGGATTTAATAATAATTCTTGAATTATTGGCACGTTTTTTTGCTTTGCTTATCGAGAATATGCTTCTTCAAAATACATTAGGAAAAACTAATGATTTTATTGAACAGGATTCTGCCTTGAAATCAATAGATCTCAAAAGAAATCTGATAGAAATTGAGTCTATTATTAATTCGCTGGAGGTTGGGATTTTTATTATTGACCCGGAAACAGACGAAATAAAACTTTCTAATTATTATTCTGCAAAACTAACTGGTTTGAAACAAAGTGAGCTTAATGGGAAAAAAATCTCGGAAATATTCAGAACAGAACAATCATTAAAAGAATTTTCAAGGAAACAAGATATTTTTATTTCCGGCTCTAAAAATTTTGAATCAGCCATTATCAGTAAAACCGGTAAACTTATACCCGTAATCAGATCTGTTTCAATTACAAATATAAGAACCAAAAAATATAGAATTGATAGCTTTGTTGATATATCATTCAGAAAAGAAAAAGATGAAATACTCGAAAACGAAAAGCGAGAACTTGAATTAAAATATCAAGAAAGAACTGAAGATCTTCTTGTAGTAGTATCAAAATTAAAAGAAGAGATAAAAGAGAAGGAAAAAGTTCAGAAAGAAATCCAGAATATGCTTGATAAAGAAAAAGAGCTTAATGCGATGAAAAGCAATTTCATTACAATGGTTTCCCACGAATTTCGATCCCCATTAACAAAAATCAAATCTGCCGCTCAAATGATTGAAAAATTCGGAAATAAACTGACCGATGAGGAAAAAAATGATTATATTAAGAGAATTATCAATATTGTAGATCAAATGTCTGGTCTTCTTGAAAATGTCTCTCTCATTGGAGGTACAGATTTATTTGACTTAGATTTTGATCCAAAAGAAACAGATGTTTTATTTCTTCTGAGACAATTAGTATCTAATTTGAATATAAATTATGGTAAAACTGATAAAGTTCTATTAACAACAGATTCTGAAAAAATTATTGCCGTTATTGATGAAAGATTATTCAGAATAATCTGCTTTAACGCTTTGACAAATATTATTAAGAATTCTAACGAAGATGATCAGATAAATATATTCATCGGTGATTCTGACGATGAATTGGTTTTGATATTAAATGATATTAAATTAAATATTAATCAAAATGAATATGAAATAATAAAAAGATTGATAACCGAAGGTAAAATAATTGATGATTTACCTTCGGCATGTATCAACTGGTCAGTTGTTGTTAAATCGGTTAAGATTCATGAAGGTAGTATGAAATTTATTGAAAAAGGAGGAAATATTTTTTCGATTGTAATAAATATCCCGATAATTAGTCAAAAAAATAAAAAATGAATAAGAAAAGAATACTTGTTGTAGAAGATGAACCTCAGATCAGAGAGGATATTGTTACGGCACTTGAGATGAGTGATTATATAGCTATAAGTGCTAACAATGGTAAAGTTGCTTACTCTCTTGCCAAGCAGTATCATCCCGATCTTGTCATTTCGGATATAATGATGCCAGAAATGGATGGATATCAGTTACTATCGGCTTTACAGAAAGATACCGAGACTTCGTCAATACCTTTTCTTTTTCTTAGTGCAAAGTCTCAGCTATCCGAAATACGTGAGGGAATGAGGCTTGGAGCAGATGATTACATCGCAAAACCATTTGATATAAATGATTTATTATCAACAGTAAAAGTCAGGTTGAGCAAAAACGAGAAAATCGAATCTCATTTTAAGCAAAAGATTGAAGACCTGAGGCAAAGCATTAGATATTCTCTCCCACATGAATTAAGAACTCCATTAAATGTTATACTCGGTTTTTCCGATTTTCTAAGGCAGAATCTCGATAATTCTGATAAGGAAGAAATAAAAGAAATTCTTGAACATATTTCCGGAAGTGCAAAAAGATTAAACGGAGTGATGGAAAAATATTTATTTTATGCTAATCTGGAAATACTTGCAGCTAATCAGGAAGAAATTTTTAGGTTGAGGGAAAATATTCTCTATTCTGTTAAAACCCAGATTACTGAATTGCTGGATGCAAGGCTGTTCAATTGCAAGAGAAAGAACGATTTTAGAATCGAACTTGAGGATGCTGATGTTTTTATTACAAGTGAGCACTTGTGCAAATTAATCGAGGAGTTAGTTGATAATGCTGTAAAATATTCCGATCCCGGCTCGAGAATAACAATCATGAGTAAGAAAGGAAACAGGAATTATAAAATAGCTGTAACCGACCACGGCAGAGGTTTGACTTCGGAACAAATCCAAAATTGCGGGGAGTATGTTCAATTCGAAAGACGAATATACGAGCAACAGGGGGCGGGATTAGGTCTTGCCATTGTCAAGAAGATAGTTGAACTTCATAATGGTAGTTTCTCAATAGACAGCGAACTGGGAATATTTACAACCGTAACGGTAACTCTGCCTTGCCTATGATTTCCCCCCAAACATTTTATAATAAACATCAATAATTCTTTTTGAATTATTTATCCAATTATGTTTTTCAACTGCATCCTTTCGAGCCTGGAGTGAAATTTTTTTAGATAAATCAGGATTTTTATATAGTTTTATAATACCATTTGCCAAATCTTCAGGGGATTTCTGTGTGCAATGAATACCATTAATTTCATTTTGAATAACATAGCTTTGTTGACCAACATTAGAAGCGACAATTGGTTTTCCCATGCCCAAATACTCAAATAATTTTATTGGACTATTAAAAAATTCAGTTGACTCATCAGTTTGAACACAGGGGGAAACAACGACATCGCAGGCAGCAATAAATTTTGGCATTAGTTCAAAAGGTTGCATACCAGTTATTATTGCTTTATTCAAAACATTATCCCTTTTTAATATTTCTTCAATTTTTGGTCTTAGCATTCCGTCGCCAACGAAAAAAACAACTGCATTATTTATATTTTCAGTAATAATTTTTACTGATTCAGCTAATATTTCAACCCCGTGCCAAGGGGCAAATGTTCCTGTGAAACCAACTACGAACTTATCTTCGAGATTGTATTTTTTTCTGATTTCTGATCCATCAATTTCAGGATGAAAAACCTCAGGATTAACAGAGCTACTATTTACATATATTTTATTTTCATTAACTCCATAGGAAACTATGTGTCTTTTTACTTCTTCCGAAATAACAAAAATTGCGTCAGCTTGTTCCCACTGGATTTCTTCAATATCTCTTAATAATTTTTTTAAATAGATTTTACCCCACTTTTCCTTAATCCAAAACTGGACACTTTCGCATTGAAGAAAGAAAGGCAAACCAAGTTTTTTCTTAAGAATTGTCCCTGAGTAATTAAAATCAGCATGGTGTTGATAAAGAAAATCAGGTTTTTCTTTATCTATAATTTTTGTTAATTCAATAGTAACTTTTCTATTGTAAGGTAAGTTTAATACTTCAGGTAAATTCCACAAAAATTTTGAATGTGGTATAAAATAAATAGGAATACCCTGTGGTAATTTCATTCTACCAGATGAAGCAAAAACTGCTTTGTGGCCAAGCTGTAATAAACCATTGAGTATGCCGTTGTGCATTGATGACATGCCGCCATCTGTGTAAGCACCATAAAAATCTGAACGCCAGAATAAACCTTTTAACGAATTTTTAATTTCCACTTAAATATTGGTATCTTTAATTTATAATAAATAATAACAAATATAGTAAAAATTAACTCAATAATAAATTTTGGGACATAGACAAAAATAAATTTATATAATGAAAAGTAAATTCTATTACCCTTTTCATCTATTATTCCACCTTTAAAATTGAATGATAAAAATAAATATAAGAACATAATGAAATGAAATCTTTGCAAATCATTTTCAATACATCCATAATAAATTTCATCATATTTATTCTTCTTTAATTTTTTTAATATATGTTTTGGTTTTGAAAGGTCTTTTTCATCAATTTTTTGAATTTCAAAGTCTGACTCAACAAAATTTTGAGCTTGAAAAATTTTTTTTGAACTACCATTTATCAATAATAATAATTTCATTATATTACAAAAAACAAAAATTGTTGTAAATGAAATAAATAAATTATGAAAAATATTGTTATTATTCTATTGTTTGCTTTTATAACAATAAGCATTGTATATTCAAAACCTGACTCACTCATAGCATACTGGAGTTTTGAGGATTCAACTGCTCGGGATTTTAGCGGAAATGGTTATCATGGGGTTATGGTCAATAATCCTAAACCAGTCAAAGGAATAAAAAATGGGACAGGTATGTATTTAAGCGGTAAAGGATATTATATTGTCGTAGGAAATGATTTAAGGCAGATAGGGGACCATATTCTATTACCGAGAATTTACTTTGAAAATTTTGGTTCATTCACAATTTCAATGTGGGTTTTTGAAGAGTCTATGAGTCATTTTCATGGCGATGCTTACATTCTATTTGGTAATTGGAGCACTGGTTGGCTTGGTATAACACATGCAGCACCCTTACCAGACACAACAAGTTATATTAATTTTACTGTTGGGGGAAAGGAAGTTTCAAATTGTCTAAAAATCCCATTCAACTATAACAATCGTTATCGTTGGATGCATTATTGCTTAGTTTATGAAAATGGTGAGTTAGATGCATATATTAATGGAGATTTTGTTGGTTCGATTTTTCAACCAGTTTTTATTTCTGATAACACTCAAGCAATAGCGAGACACTGGTGGTATTATTCTAATGAATATAGAACATCAGCAAGATTTACAGGTATAATTGATGAGGTTAAAATCTTTTCAAAAGCTTTGACAGCAAGAGAAATTAAAGGTGAATTTGAGAGTTCTTTTCTTGAGATTACTTCAGATCAAAGCTTGTTATGTGAGGGTGATTCTTTAGAGTTAAAAGCTACAGATGGTTTTTCTGATTATTTTTGGTCAACTGGTCAGAATACAAGGATAATCAAAGTAACCCGAAATGGACTATATGAATTAACAGCTACAAGCAAAGATGGTATCAAGATGAAAACATCATATACAGTCAATAATTTTGTAAGTAGGGACTTTGAAATTCTTGGCTTAGATAGTAATAACCATTTAAATTTTCCAATTTATCTAAAAGGCTCTGTAAATTGCAAAAAAATCTCAATCTTCAATAAAGAGCCAAATGAAGTTACTATAAAAAAAATAAGATTAGCTAATAATATTAATTTTTCAGTACCTCAGAGCCAGTTACCACTAACAATTCCACCAAATGCTTTAAAGATAATGGAAATATGTTTTTCACCAGATTACTATAACAATAGAGATACACTAATTATATCCGATTCATGTTATTTTAAAGAAATTTATCTTGAAGGCTTAATTCAGTTAGATTCATATTATGGAGCAAGTCAGTGTGATGTTATGATAAGAGCAAATGAGATCAGCGATACAAATCATTTGTTTGTAAATAATTTATTTCCTATTCCATGTGATAATTTCTTAAATTTTGAAATTCAATCTAATACAACTGACTTACACATTAGTTATGAAAATTTGAAGCTCTTTAATTCACTAGGAAATGAGCTTTTGCTACAATCAAGCAATGTAAGTATTATTAATTACAAGAAAAAAGTCAATATTCAAATGGATGTTGAAAAATTTGGAAGTGGTCTTTATATTCTTACTATATTTCATAAATCCAAAATTTTTCAAGTGAAATTTGTCATTTCCCATTAGGTTTTCTTACAACTATTTCGATTGTTGTTGCCATCGAAGGAAAGATTTTGTTGAAAAATTTTGAATATGCCGTATTACCCGCATTCCTGTTGAATTCTATGATTTCATAATTCTTTTGTTTAAAGTATTTTTTGAATGATAATGGTTGACAAAGATGTACAGCATCGTCATCGCTTCTCTCGAAATCTATCTTGCCATTTTTCATTCTTGGGAAAATTAATATAAATTTTGGTTCTTTTGAAAAGAATACTTCTAAATACCATTTTATAGAGCGGAAAATTCCACAAATTGCATCTGATAAGTTATTTAATTGCCAGAATCTATCATTGCTTTTAAGAAAATGTATTACTGCAGATAAATATACGTTTATTCCGCTCCAGTTGGGTGATTGGATAATTATATAACCACCTGGCTTAAGAACTCTGTCCATATCGTCCAATGTTTCACGAATATTTACAATGTGTTCCAGAACACATAAGGATGAAATAGAATCGAAATACTCATCCCCGAAAGGTATTTTTCCATTTTCATATTGGATTAAAGTTGCGTTAGGGTTTATAATTTGCCGCGAATACTCTTCGAGTTTTTCATCAGAGAAATAATCAAGACCAAACACTTTTTGATAGCCATAACCTGCAATTGTATCGGGTATTCTCCATGAACCTGAGCCAATGTCGAGTAAAACTGAATTTTTATCAGTTATGAATCTATTTATATATTTTGCATAATTTTCATAAACTTGTTGCGAACGCTCCATAAGACCGTAAGTCTCGGGACGTTCGTTATAAAATTCGATTAAGGCATTAATGACTTTATCAAAGTCTTTTTTGTAGAGTCTTCTGGGATTAATAGGCATAACGATTTAATTCCGAATATTATTTTTTCAAACACTCAAAAATAATAATATTTTATTGTAACTTTTGATAGTTATTACCGTAATTTATATTAGTTTAATTATGAAAGGCTTAAAATGAAAAGGTTATATCGAGAAGAAAAAAATAAAATTATTGGCGGTGTTTGCGGGGGTTTAGCGGAATATTTCGATGTTGACCCTGTATTGGTTAGAGTATTATTTATAGTTCTGTTTTTTGGCTGGGGAATTAGCTTTCTTGCTTATATAATTTTATGGATTGTTGCTCCAAAGAAGTCGGATATAATTTTTGAGAAATCAAATGAAAATATGAGTGAAATTCAGTCACAGAATGGTATTGATAAAGAGAAAAATGAGTTTCATTATCATGAGAGTAAAAATCAAAGAGCTCTGGGTGGCTTGATTCTTATTATTATTGGAACTATTTGGTTGTTTTCAAACATTTTTGAAATATTCGATTTTAGTATATACTTTCCCGTATTGTTAATTCTAATCGGAATACTTATTTTGTTAAACAATCAATATTTGAGGCATTCACCAAAGAATAAACATATTGAAAACTTTTAAAAAAGGTCAAAAAAATGAAAACAGGAACTATATTCTGGGGTGTATTTTTAATAACACTTGGTGTTATGTTGCTGATAAGCAGTTTAAATTCTTTTTCGCTGGAATTGGAATTTATTTTTAAGCTATGGCCCTTGATATTTATTTTTTGGGGTCTTACATTGCTGAAAATCTCAGATGTAATCAAGAAAATAATCGTAATTTGTATTTCAATTCTTTTGGCATTATTTATAGTGGCTCTGGTAAACACAGGAGTATCAGGAGTAAAAAATATTGCAGAATGGGATTGGGATATAAATATAAAAAATGAAGACAACAGGGAAGGTAGTGAGAAAAAAAATTCTCTTGCTATTCCATTCGATACAAATCAGATAGAAAGGAATTTATCTATTGACATCGGGATTGGTTCATTTTCTATTGAAGGTGGAACCGAGAATCTGGTTGAGTTGCTCTCCAATTCGTCTAATTCACATTTCAATCTGGAAAGCGACTCACTCAATCAGAACATCTCCATATCTTATACTGAAGGAGATGTTAACTTTGATGGTTCGGATCGGAAATTTAATAAAGCAACGCTAAAATTAAATGAACAGCCTCTATGGAATTTCGATATTAAAATTGGTGCTGCAAAAATGAATGCAGACTTTTCAAAGCTTAAATCAAGAAGGATAAATCTTGAGACGGGGGCAGCTTCTTCCAAAATCAAATTAGGTGATTTATTAGACACTTGTGATTTAGTTGTAAATTCAGGTGCATCAAGCGTTAAACTGGAAATTCCACAGAATGCTGGTAGTATTGTTGAAACTGATATGGCTTTATCTTCAAGAAAATTCGAAGGTTTAATTTTTGATGGAAAAAAATTTAAATCTGAAAATTATGACAAAGCCCAAAAAAAGATTTTCATTAAAATCAAAGGTGGTGTATCAAGTTTCAAAATTACAAGATATTAAAATCAATCATCTGAAGAAAGAGCTTTGATAGCTCCTTCTACCGAATTGAAAAAATGAAATTGGCTTTGAATCTGCGATATATTGATCAAATTCATAACGCTCTCGTTTGTTCCCACTAAAATGACAGGTGTTCCGTATTGGTTCATTTGCCTTTTTGCTAATAGCAAAGCTCCTAAACCAGCACTGTCAACATATTGAACTTCGGATAAATCAATAATCAAGGCTTCAACGTCCTGTTGGGTGTAAATAAGAAACTTGGCTTTCAGCTCTCCCGAGACCTCTGCGTCCAGTTTCTTATTATTTAATTTAAAAATTACTAAATTGTCTTTTTGGTCAACTGTAAAGTTTAAATTCGATTTTTTCATTTGACAGAGTAATTTTGACAGATAATAAAAAATCAAATATAAAAAAAATATTAATACTAAGGTTAAGTTCTCTTGGTGATGTATTATTAACAACACCACTTCTGAGGATACTATCAAAGAATTTTCCCGATTCGGAAATTGACTATGTCGTTGCGGATCTTTATTCAGAAACACTGGTTAACAATCCATACATTTCTAATCTGATTATTTATGATAAGAAAAAATCAATTTTTCATCCTTTAAAAAATCCCGAGCTTTTGAAAATGAAATATGACATCTCGATTGATTTACAATATAACCTGAGAACAAGGATATTAACAATCAACAAATCAAAAGTCAATAAACATTACTCAAAACAAAGACTTCATAAGTTATCATTGATATATTTTAAAAAGCCACTAATTGAAGACTTTTCTGTTCCTTTAAATTATATCCAATCCATTAATTTGAATGACATTGAGGATGATGGTCTTGGATTGGAATTCTGGTTATTCAAAGACAGAAATGCAAATAAATACTTACCATTTTCGAAAAAGATGGTCCTCAAAAATAATCCTGAAATTTGTATAGCTCCCGGGGCTAAACACTACACCAAAAGATGGACTATTGAGGGATTTGTGGAATTGATTAACAAGTTGAAAGATTTTTTTGATTGTAAAATTAATCTTGTTGGAAGTAGAGCTGAAGTTGAAATTTCAGAATTGATTGAGAAAAATGTCAGATTCCCTGTTAATAATTACTGCGGTAAACTATCACTCACTGAAACAGCAGAATTAATTGATAATTCTGATCTGGTGATAAGCAACGACAGCGGAATTATGCATATTGCAGCTGCAAGAAGAGTTCCACAGGTTGTAATTTATGGTTCAACAGTTCCTGAATTTGGATTTTTACCTTTTCGATCTCATTTTGAAGTTGTTCAACAAAAATTGGATTGCAGACCTTGTTCACATATCGGAAGAGATAAATGCCCTAAAAATCATTTTAATTGTATGAATTCAATTAAAGCTGATTATGTTATCTCAAAAGTCAATACGATTTTCAATTTATTGATGAAAGTTTAATCTTTATTTACTTTCTTTCCTCTTATAAACACATCACGAATTTTTAAATTATCGCCATAAAGTAATTCTGACAGAATATCATCTAAATTATCATAGTTTGAAAAGAAATTTGATGTTAGTTCAAAAATGATAAAATCGGCTTCTTTACCTTCGGAAAGGCTGCCAATCGCAGAATCAAGATTCATGATTTTTGCATTTCCCAAAGTGGAAATCCAAAGAGCATTTTTCTTTTCGATAATTTTTGATTTTTTATCACAGAATATACGATAATATTTTGAATTTTCTACTGCTTCACGGGATTCATTTAGCATCGAACAATTAAAACCACCCGCAATGTCAGTTCCCAAGCCAACTTTCAAGCTTTGTTTAAGATATTTATAGAGGGGCATAATTCCACTCTGGAGATACCTGTTTGAAGTCGGGCAGTGAATAATAGTTGAACCAGAATCTTTTATTATTTTTAGTTCTTTTGGCTGAAGATGAATACCATGGGCAAGCAAAGTCTTTTCAGTTAGCAGGTTAACCATTTCTAAAAACTCCGTGTAGGTATGTTCAAAATCGTGCATGGATTGTATATGGGTGATTTCCTGTTGATTTTCAGATAGATGTGTTTGAATGTATAAGTCATGATCTTTTGCTACTTTTGCCGCTTCTTTCATAAGCTTTATTGAGCAGGAACCAGCAAACCTTGGAGTAACGATAAAATTAAGCCTGCCGAAATCAAATAAATGCCATTTATCAATTAGCTTCAACATATTATTAATATTAGCTGTAACACTATACTGCAATTCGGCTGGAGTGTTGATATCCATTAAACTTAACCCGATGAAAGCTCTGATGCCTGATTGTTTTGCTTCCTGAAAAACAATGTCAGTTGATTGAAGGTTAGAATTTGAATATAAAACAGCAGTTGTTGTGCCATTTTTGATTAATTTTTTAAAAAAAATTTTTGCGACTTCACGGGCAAAAGAAGGATTATTAAATTTTATTTCCTGAGGGAAGATAAAATTGTTAAGCCAAGGGAGTAATTCTCCTTTGCCTTTACCAATTGAAGGATATTGGGGTAAGTGTGTATGTAAATCTATCAGTCCGGGTATAATCAATTCTATTGACTTTTTAATATCTTTTGTTTGTGGATATTTTAGTAAGGCTTGATTAAAGGACCCACAAAATAAGATTTTGCCCTTTTTAATCACTAATAGCCCATCCTCAATAAGCTCGAAGTTAAAACCATCAATTGGATTTAGAATAGTTCCACGATAAAATTCCATATTTTTGTAATATTCTATTCTGATTATAAATTAGATTTTTAATTTACAAAAAGTTTGTGTTGAATTGAAAAGTAAAAATAAAAAACAAAAAAAGGGAAATTTATTTTTATCAATAACTGTTATTGTAGTTATAGCTATATTAATCTTGCTGTTTGGCTCATTGATTTTTCGAATTATTAATTCAGATAAAATGAAGACATTTGAAACGGAAGAAAAAAGGGCTGAGATTGAAACTACTCTTCAGATTAGTGTTCTGAACGCTACCGAAATTAATGGTTTAGCCAGTAAATTCAGGAATTACCTTAGAAAAAGGAATATTGATGTTGTCGAAATTGGTAATTACGATAAATTGGTTCAGAAGTCTTTTATTATTGACAGGGTAGGAGATACGACAGCATCAAAATATTTTGCAAGAATTATTGGTATCCCCGATTCTTTGATAGTTATTAATATTGATTCATCGTTTTTTTTAAAAGCTTCTTTGATTATTGGAAGTGATTATAAAAAATTAAAGATTATAGGAAATTCAGATTAAGTCCAATATCTTTTTTACAACAATTGTTGTTGAACCAGAATTCCGAAATATGTAATCTCTTGAAATTTCTCCAGCTTTTAGTCTAATTTCTTCATTGTTTATCATAAGATAAAGCCAATTTTCAAATTCCCGGGAATTTTTGATTGGGAAGAGAGACCCAAAATTCATCAAATTAATCGCATCGGGTGAGTTATTTATCTTTGGACCGGTTACTATTGGAATTCCGTAACCTGCTGGTTCGGTAACGCTATGGATGCCAACACCAAATCCGCCACCGACGTAAGCAAAATCAGCAATTCCATATAATCTGAGAAGTTTCCCTATACTATCAACAATAATAGGTGTTTCAGGTGCATTTTTATGCATTATTTCGTGATTTTCAATCAATTTACTTAGTAAAATCAAATTACCACATAAATTATTTAATTTTTTCAAATGCTCTGTAGTTGGTTCATGCGGGACAAAAATCAATCTTAATTTTGAACGTAAATCGGGTGCAATTTTATTATAAGCCTGCCATATCAATGTTTCGTCTGGTTCCCAGGTGCTTCCAGCAATCAATACTAACTGATTGCTTTTAAAAATATCCTTGTTCAGAACAGGTTCTTTTCTGCTTAATTCAATTTGATTGATTATCCTGTCAAATCTGGTATCGGTCAGTGTTTGAATATTTTTTTCAGGCAAAAGGGCTTTAAAAAAATTTGTATGTACTTCTCCAACAGTAGTTATTTCATCAACAAGAGAATAAAGCTTTTTTAGAAATGACTTAAAAAGAAAAAAATCCGGGTTTAGTTTCGATGGTTTAGTTGCGTTTATTAGCAAAACTGGAAAATTTCTTCTATGTAATTCAGACAAAAGATTCAGCCATAAATCATACCTTATAAAAACGCAACAGTCAGGTTGAATTTTGTCAAGAAATAACTTGATGGAGTGTTTTGTATCAAATGGTAGATAGACCATTGCATCTGAATATTTGTAGTTTCTTTGATTTTCAAACCCGGAAGGAGAATAAAAAGATGTAATGATGAAAATATCTGGATTTTGTTGCTTGATTGCCTCAATGACTGATTTTGCCTGCTCAAATTCTCCCATAGAGGCTGAGTGAAACCAGATTTTTTTTCGGGTGGTATCAATTAAAGTGTTATCTAAAATTTTTTTCCAATCCTTTTCTCTCTTTCTGAGTTTTTTATTGAACAAAGAGACAAAAGGAATCAATATTTTCGCTGGAATAACGAAAAAAAGATTATAAATTAAACTAACCATTTAAACAAGACAAGTAGAAATATAGTTTAAATACCTTTGAAATTAGCTTTCCTTTTTTCTAAGAAAGCATTGGTTCCTTCCCTGAAATCCTCTGTTCCGCAAACCTCTCCAAATAGTTTTGATTCATAACTCAAACCTTCCATAATCGAAAGATTCTGTGAAGCAAGGATGCAATCAACAGCAGCAGAAACAGCAATTGTTCCCTTAGCAAGGAATGATTGAACAAATTCCTCAGTTTTAGCAAGCAGTTCGTTCAAGGGAAATACTGCATTGACAAGACCAATCCTATAAGCTTCTTGAGCATCAATAGGGTTACCAGTAATAATCATTTCCATTGCTCTGGCTAATCCAACGATTCTGGGCAATCTTTGAGTTCCTCCATATCCGGGAATAATACCAAGATTTACTTCAGGTTGACCGAATTTGGCATTTTCAGAGGCAAAACGGATATGGCAGGCAAGAGTTAACTCGCATCCACCACCGAGAGCAAATCCATTTACAGCAGCGACGACCGGGATTTTCAACTCTGAAAGTCTTTGCATAACAACTGATCCGTATTCTGAAAACAGCTTTCCTGCGTATTTATCACAAGAGTTAAGTTCTTTGATGTCTGCCCCTGCAGCAAAAGCTTTCTCCCCGCTACCAGTCAGAATCAGAGCCTTGATTTCAGGAGAAAGTTGAACTTTGGTAATTACATCATCCAAATCGTCAAACATTTGTTTGTTCAGTGCGTTTAGCTTATCAGGTCTATTGAGTGTGATTATTGCATAATTGTTTTTTTGCTCGAATAATATTGTCTGATAATTCATAATTTAACCTGAAAATTAAAAAAAATTAAGTTGCAATTTAAATATTATCATTAGATTTTGTATGAAAAAAATTTAATTGAAATTAGGGATTGATTCTGTATATATTACATTTTTTATTTATTCAATAATATATTTTTTTATAAAAAAAGATAAAAGCCAGTGGTCAGAAAATATTTGAAATATATATTTTTATTTGTTTTGATTGGGTCACTTCTTTCGTTCAATCTTTCAATTGAAGCCAAAAAGAAAATAAAGAAGAGCAAAACAACAAAAATTAACTCCCCCAAAAAATCAAAAGCTAAAAAAGTTCCAAAGTTAACTGAAAAATTACTGATTGATTCGCTTATTTCACCCGGAATAAGATATAAAAACCTTATGATTCCTGATAGGAGAAGATATATCACTACTCATATCATTGAAGCTGATTTAACAAAAAAAAATATCAGTCTGGAAATATTAAAAGCTGGCAATCAAATGAATGAGCTGAAAAAAATTCAGGAAATTATTGATGAGATTGCTTCTAAGGAAGGAAAGAGCATTATTGCAGCTATCAATGCGAATTTCTGGAGGGCTTATTCTAATTATCCAATTGGTCCAACGGTCAAAGATGGTTACGTAATCGAAATGAAAACTCATAAACGCTGGTCTTCCTGCTTTTTTACAAAGGATAATAAACCATTTATTGATAATTTCTATGTTGAAGGGACTGTTACGAAAAAAAATGGCTGGGTCTTTAATTTAATTAGTGTTAATCGAAGAAGAGACTCTCTTGGAGCTGTTCTTTACAATAAATTTGCCGGGGATTCAATTCCTTACGTTCCGATAAATAACTATAAGAAAGAATACCTAAAAGCTCTGGAATTAGCAAAATCAGATATAGAATATCAGGATACAACCGATTTTATGTTCGATTCTGTTGCTTTTGCCCGTGAATTTCAATCTAACAAAAGGTTTGCTATGCTGGAATATGGTTTACCCAAATATACACTAAAAATTTTATCTGAGCCAGCTGTGAACAAAGATATAATTTGCAGGGTCGTTAGATTCGATACTGTGCCCGTTCATTTGCCCGAGAATTGCTTTATATTGTCCTTTGGAAAAGAAACACCATCGGATTATTATCCTGAGATTGGGGATACATTAAAGGTCAGATTTTCAACTAATGTCCACTCCGAAAAAGTATTTTATAATTCCGTTGCAGGAACACCAAGGATTGTCAGACAGGGGAAGGTATCCAATGAAGCTGTTGCCGAAGGATCACGTTCCAGAAGATTTATTAATTATCCTCTTCCAAGAACAGCAATCGGATTTGATAGAGCAAAGACAAAATTTTTTATGGTAACAATCGGAGGAAACAACGGCAAAGGGCTTTCCTCGGGTGCTTCGCTATCTAAGTTGGGCTATATAATGAAGCATATCGGTTGTTATGACGCAATGAACCTTGATGGAGGCGGGTCCTCTGTGATGTTGGTTAATGGAAAGAATATCGTTCATAAAAACAATCCCGATTACTCCCGAAGAATCTCGGTCGCACTCGGGATTTCTGTAATGCCTTAGCCATCTATTCTCTGATAATAATGAATTTTTTAGTAAAATTATGATTGCCGGTCTTTAATGCCAATTTGCTCCGACGTCATTAGAGAAATAGAATCTAAACCAATAGTTGAATATTGAAAAATCCCTAATGGATGAAAGCAAAAGTTTAGATGAGCTGCCGGTTATACTATTGAAAATTTCACTTTTCTGAGTTAGATTATTATCAATTATAATAATTGAGTAATTTGAATATAAATCAGTATATAGGAAAAATGAAATAGTAATTATAAATAAATAAATCATTAATAACACAAGTATGTTTATTTTGTATAATCAATATAAAATTGATTAGGACAGTAAATCAAGTTTTAGTCATAAATAAAAACTTTCTTTGTAACCATTGAATTTTTTGTATATAATACAACAAAATACAAACCATTAGCCCAGCCAGATGCATCAATAGGTAAGAAATTCTGATGATTTACATTGTTATGCTCATATAAGCATTGACCCATTAATGAGTAAATTTTTAAAGTATAAATTTTATCATATTGGTTTATCAATATCTCTCTATTGATTGGAGAAAATGAAGCCATGTTATATAAGTCAATAGAAGAATCTGACACATTTGTTATAATATTCTTTATTTTTATTAACTCAATTACATCACGAAAGACAATAGTATTATAATCTGTAAATGTAAGTTCAGAAGTTGTAACCCAGAAGGTTTGATTATCACTTTTGATGATTGACCAACTTTCGCCAAAATCTGTTGTAAGAATAATATGATTTTGGGTTCCCACGCAAACTCTTGCTGTGTCTTTCGAAGCAGTTGAAAACCCAACACGACTAATAGGTTGAGTTGAAAATTTTAAATTCCAATTTTTCCCGCCATCATCTGTTTTATAAAACTGATATGCAAATTCACCTAATTCGGTATTTGTGTAATCTTTATAGGCTAAAATTGCCAAGCCAGTGTATAAATTTGAAAAAAAATATTTAACCTGTGGGTGTGGTTTATATCTGTGATATGAAAAAGTGATCAAATTGTGGTTAAAATTATTAGATCTATCAATCTCGAAAATTTTAAGTGTGTCGTCTGCCTGATTAATTGATTTATCAGTAAGCCAGACACCTTTATTATTGATGAAACTATAGTTGGATAAAGAATCTGGCAAAATGAAAACTTCATTAGTATTCCATCCGTTTTCTGTTTTTAAAATTTTATTTTTATGTTTAATAAATCCTGTAAGTGTATCTTGCATTATAAACTGCTTGAAATTGAAGTCTTTTTGCAAAGGAATCTCTTCCCAATTTAATCCTTTATTTTTTGTTATTAAAATTATCGGATGGTAATCTATTATCGAATCCTCAGTACTATTGTAAATTGGTTTATTTAGAAAGGAAATAATAGTGTACTGACTCATTCTAAAAATTTTATTCCTAGTGAATTGATTTCTAAAGTAGTTATCTAATACTGTCAAACTATCCCAAGTATGGCCACCATCATCAGAAAGGATTATTTTTGGAATTTCAACATATTTAGTTTTGATCAATTCATAAACTGGCTGTATGACTAAATAATAACCTTCAGTAAATGAGTTAAAATCGAATATAGGGCTAGTTTTTACGGGGAAATCTTTAAATACCTCGAAAGAATACTCAGCCATTGAAAAATTTAAAACACAAAAAAATATAACAATGATTATTTTCATATTCATCTTCCGTAAACTGAACCACAAACAGGTATGCAATTATATTGATTTTGTTCGCATTCTCCTTCAATGAATATTGAGGGTGTCTTCTGGCATTTCCATTGAAATCCATCATAATATATGTAATATTCCTGAAGGCAACACACAATATTAATGTTATTGCATGGTTTTATTGCTTTTTTTTCATAATCCGCCTCCCAACAAGCTCCATCCATAATTCTCCATACATATTGAGGAGAAGTAGGATACAATGATATAAAAGCTAATTTAGTTACAGCTTCAACATAATTTGACAATCCACCAAAAGAGTTTATACAATCTTCATAACCATTTGGTGCTAACCATTCAATATTTTCTATATAACAGTCCCACCAAGTGTTACAAGCTCTTCTTTGTCTGAATTTAACTGTAATTTGAGCGTTATTACATTCACTTAATGATATTACGACTGTATTTGCAGGAAGTGGAAAAGGTGGTTGCCAGTTATCGTTGAAGCAGTCAGGCTTACAAGGTTCATCTTGTGATTTGAGAGATTGAGAGGGATTCATAAAACAAAATACAAAATACAAAATACAAAATACAAAATACAAAATACAAAATACATATAATTACTCCTATAAAAAATTTTAAACAAATAATCTTTTAAAAATACAAATAAAATAAATAATAACCCAAATTTTTTTTAATACAAAAGGTATTTTGCTCTGATTTTTGTGAACTCTCGTATTCCTGCGGAGGTTTCCCTCATGATTTTGGAGTCTTTTTCCCTGCTGACAAAAAGCATATCAAACAGCTTTTCAGTGCCTGTTACTTTGATAAACATTGTTTTTGCATTTGGTTTGATATTATCGGCGAGAAATTTTTCGGGATGAATTTTCCTGATTTGCAAAAAAATCCGGAAACCGTATGTATAAGGAGTAAAATGGTTGTCGAGTGAAAATTCAAGTTTAAGTCCATCTATTTCGGATGGTCCGTTTTTGTTGACTATCTCGGAATAATTTGTCGGAATAAATTTAATGCCATTGAAACGAAATTTTTTTAATTTTTTAAGAACTTCTTCGGTTTTAAACCCTCTAAATCCAATGAATTGAAATGGGATTTTTGTTCCGACAGCTAAGTTAGCTATACCCAATTCGCCAAAAATGCCAGTCATAGCAGCACCTTTGATTGCATCGGTTGTAGGAATGTTTGGTGAAGTAGGAAACCAATGCAATCCTGTATCCTCCCAGCTCATCCATCTCTGCCATTTTTTCATCCTAACCACTGTTAACTCGCATTTTTTCAGTTCGCCGCTTTCAAATTTTCCCAGCCATCCTTCTTCATTAATCATTAAAGCAAGTTCCCCGATTGTGCATCCGTGAATATATGAAACCGGAATAATACCAACGAAGGATTCCCTGCCTTTTTCGACTGTGTTGCCATCAACAATAAGTCCTCCGAGAGGATTTGGTCTGTCCAGAATTAAAACCGGTAGGTTATTCTCGGCACAAGCTTCCATCATTTTGAACATTGTGCTGATGTAGGTATATGAACGAATGCCAATGTCCTGCAAATCAACCACTACAACATCGCAGCCTTCAAGCTGATATTTAAGGGGTTTTCTATTAGCTCCATAAAGAGAATAAACAGGAACATCAAAAAGAGTGTCGTTATCAACATATTTTCCTGCTGGAATATCGCAATAAAAACCATGCTCAGGAGTGAAAATCGAAACAAGCCGGAATTCACTAGATTTGCTGAATAATTCAGCAGTTAATCTGCCTCTGGAATCTCTTCCAGCGTTGTTTGTAAGCAGGGCAACTTTTTTTCCTTTGATATGATTGAAGTTTGATTCGATAAGAACATCAATTCCAAGTTTCAAAAAATGACCTTGTCTTTTGGTTTTTGCTTTAATGGGAGTATCACTAAAATTGAAAAGAAGAATAATTATTAAAGCCAAAACAAAGGGCATAATTCAAAATAGTAATTAAAAAATATGCAATTTAAGTAGATGTGTTTAAATTACAATAATAATGAGTTCTTCATCTTTGTCCGTATGGTTTGTTCAAATAAGTTTGGGCTTCATAATGAGAATTCTGAAAATCCTTCCACGAAAGAATCTTATTATATTGCATAATAGCGTATTTTCTTTTGCCCTGAAGATCGTATATTTTACCAATTTTCAGGTTTGTAGCAATCATAAAACCGGAAGCACCATCCTTGTCGAGAGTTCTTGAAGCTTCATCACATTTATAAAAATATTTGAGGGCATTTTCGTAGTCCCCTTTTTGCATCAGGGCAGTCCCGATATAATAAAGAGCCTCCCTTGCAGTAATATCGTCATAACCCGGTTTTTTATCCATATAATTTACCAGAATTTTTCTCCAGGTGGAGTCCCATTTTTGAATGTCCCAGACATTAACATAAGCCCTGCCAAGATATCTATGAAAGAAAGGATTATTTGGATAGCTTTTGTGTAGTTCCTCAGCCAATTGCAAGGCCTTGTAGGTGTCACGCTCGAATTCATGATAAATTTGCAGCAAAACAACTTTGGCTTCAACATTGGCATATCTTGCGTATTTAGCCGAAGCCTCCAACTGAAGCAAGGCAAGTTTTTTATCACCTTTAGGAGCAAACAATAATAGAGGTTTAATAGCAGGATATTGCTCGGGCAATGCTTCGGCAAAATAATTATATATACCGGTTCCGAGCATGATGTCATGATTGTTAGGAGCGGCTTGCAGGCATTTTAGCAATATTTCAAAAGCATTATAACCATCACTTGCTGCCTTGAACCAGCTATTTCGAATGACATAGAATCTTCCACGATAACCGAGAGCACCCCCTTTGAAAAACAAAGCACCAAGATCGAGCTGATTGGTATCAAGAACTTTGTCACATACATTTAAAACTTTCTCAATCTTATTGAGAAAAATGTTATCGTATTCACGGGAATTTCTAAATATTGCAATTTTCCACCATTCTACCATTGCATCGAGAAAATAACCTGCCGGATTATCTGGGTAATCCTTAATTACTTTTCGGAAGCTTTCTGATGCTTTGTCGAATTTCATATCATATATGTATTCTGAGCCGAGTTTTATTAAACTGTCAGCATCGCTTTTCAGAATTGCCCATTGAGAATGCAAATTCTGACTTGCTATGAGAATCAGGGCTGTCAATAGTAATATATATTTTTTTAATTCAATCATAAAAAATTGTTTCTGATTTAAAAACCCAGTTCAATAACAAAGGAAATTGACGAATTTATGATTTTGATTTGTGTAAATTATTTTCTGAAAGGATAGATTCAAGATAAGCTCTATGAAAAAAAATTGATTTCATAAAAGGACTTATCGAAAAATTTTTTAAAACCAAAGGTATTGTGAGAATCAAAAGAATAGTACATATAAAACTACTTTCAAAACCAACTTCCTGATTGCTTATTAAAAGAATTGGATTGTGTAGATTGGTTTGAAATATTTCAATTCCGTAATAAAAACCACTGACAGGCGAACCAAGAATTAATGCTTGGAATAAATTCCAAAAAAAATGAAAAGACAATGGAAGCCAAAGGCTGCCGGTTCTTAAATACATCAACGATAGAAGCAAATTAGCTAAAAAAATATTAATTATGAAAATCGTATCAGTAATGTTATTGAAAAAAATATGAGCTAAAACAAAAAGAATTGATAAAATCAAAGTTGGCGAGTATTTTCCAAATCTTTGCAATAATGCCTGATAGATAATTCCCCTGAAAATTAGTTCCTCAAGTAATGCTAAAAAAAATATTAGAACCAGTATGTCCAAAAAATAATTTAGATTAAATTTATCAACTGTGGAAAATAATTCTATTCCATTGACTGCCTGATCAAAGAAAGTGATAATTATGAAAAAAAGCAGAGTATATAAAAAAGCTGATAAGAAAAATCGCAAAGAATCTCTTTCGAAATTGAAACCAAATGTTTTGAAAGATGATTTTGCTCTGAATGATTCAATTAAGAGAGAGATGCCGAGAAGTAGAATTATTTGGGTAAATATGTTTTTTGAAATATAGAAAATTGATGTCAGGAAAATCAAAAATAATATAATCCTGAACCACCAGAAAGAAAGAATTTTCTGTATAATATTAGCTGAGACCAGCACTACTCTGATTATTATGTCTTACATTGGTTCAGATTGCATTTTGGATATACGTTCAATATACTTTTCAATCTGTTCCTTCATAAGATTTCGAACCTCCTCATGTTCCGTTCCAACAATCATATAATTCAGTTGCGGGCAATAAGAAGCGTAATCATTTTCGCCACGCCTTCTAATAAGAATTTCATAATCAAATGGGTCAGTACTAGTTGGTTTCACAACAGGCATATTTTTTCTTCCTTATATTGTTAAATAATTTTATAGACTATCAAAAAAAAAAAAATTGTATCAATTTTATAGTTTTTTTTTGCAAAAGTAAGCTTTAGATAAAAATTTTGAATTAATATGAAATAAATTTTTTCTAAATTTTAGTTTATTTTATTTTTAATTTCAAATTTTGATAGTTGAAACTTAGTTCAATAATAAATAAAATTAAGTCGATCGGTTTAGAAGTTGTTATTCATAAAGCAATTGATAAGTTAATTAAACATTATGTCCATTACCGTAAGAAAAAACGCTTATTAACAGCTACAACATTTAGTGTTTCACCCGAATGGTTTGATAAAATTCCTTTTTCTTATTTCAGTTCTATAAATTTTTCTGAGATAAAGCATTATTCTTTGTATGATATCAAAAAAATTGAAAAGATTCTTAATCACAAATTCGATTTACTGGGCTCAGATAACCTAAGTGTTGATTATGATAATATTAATCAAATAAATGATTTAATTGAAAATGTTAAAAATGGTGATGAAATTAATTCAGCTAACATTATTAATTCATTGAAAATATTAAAATTAATCCAATCGGGATATAAGCCAGTTAACTGGCAATGTGATTTCAAGTGTAAATATTTTTGGAAATCAAGTCAAATTTCTGATAAGATAAAATATGGAAATGTTGAAAATGTTGATATTAAGGTTCCATGGGAATTGGCAAGATTTAATGACTTTCCTGTTCTTTCTATCTGTTATTCATTAACCGGGGAAAAAAAACTTAAAGAAAGGATTGAATTTGAATTCCGGAACAGGATCCTGGATTTTATAGCAATGAATCCCCCACAATTTGGTGTAAACTGGATTAATACGATGGAAGTAAGCATTAGAGCAGTTAACTGGCTTGTTGCTTTTGACATTTTAAGTCAGTCAGATGCTGATTTTGATGATGAATTTAAAAAAATCTTTTTTTCAAGTTTATATTCACATTTCGGATTCATCAAAGAAAATCCCGAATGGTCAGCTGGAATGAGGGGTAATCATTATTTCACGAATATTTGTTCATTGCTGATTATCTCTGCTTATTTACCAATTTCCGAAGAAACCACTGAAACTCTTTTAAATTCGATTATTAAATTAATCCAAGAGGTCTTCTATCAATTCAATGATGATGGTAGCAATTTCGAGGCTTCAACATATTATCATTGCTTTGTTCTGGAAGTTTTGTTATTTACATTGAATATAATACTAAAATTACCAGAAGAAAAAATCAAAGCTATTAATGTATTAAAATCAAATAAATCAAGTTTTAGAAAAAAATACGGTTATAGGTCTGAATCTCATTTAATCCTAAAAGATAAATTTATAGACTTTGAAAAGGAATTTTGGAACAGAATCGTTAAAATTATTGAATTTGCTCACCTAATTTTATTAAATGATGGTTCAACAATTAATATTGGTGATGCTGATAGCGGGAGATACATAAAATGTTCTGATGATAATTTTTTCTGGCTTAGAGATTTGATAGACTGCATTGTCAATAACCAAACAAATGATAATCAATTAATAAAAAACATTGAAGAAATTTTTTTATCAGATATTACGAATAAAATCAGACATCAGTTAGTTAATCTAAATATTAATTTAAGTGATTTTAATAAGTCTTTATATTTATTTAAAGATTTTGGTCTTTACGTTTTTAATAATGAACAATTTAAACTTTATTTCAGATGCGGTTCAATAGGTCAAAATGGAAAGGGTGGACATGCCCATAATGATCAATTATCATTCATTCTCCTTGTTGATGAATTTCCTGTATTGATTGATAGTGGAACATACATATATACCGGAAATCATAAAATGAGAAATAAGTTTCGTTCCACAGAAATGCATAATACTCTTTCAATTAATGGACTTGAGCAGAATCAATGGAATATTGGCAGCAAGGATGAGCTATTTTGGTTGAGAGATACATCGAAAGCAAAAATAACGAAGATAAATGAAAATGAAATAGAGGGAATTCATTTCGGCTTTGGCAATCCGACCCTAAGAAAAATATTAATAAATGATAAATCAATATTAGGAGAGGATACAAATGAATCAGAGTCAGAAAAAAAAGTATTATTTCATTTAAATCATTTGATTAATGAAATAAGATTGTTAAACGGCTCTACAGTCGAAATTAATTTAAATGATATTAAGCTCCAGATTTCTACTTTGGATGGAAATATAAAAATTGAAGATAGTATCTGCTCACCAGAATATGGGAAGCTAATGAAAAATAAGGTAATTATTATTAGTTCTTTAAAGCAAAAAATTCAATGGACCATTACAATTATCAAAGATGAAAGTTCAGGAAAATATTGATAAAATAGCTTGGTCGTTAGCCGATAAAGCTCTGTTTGTTTTTTACGGATTCATTCAACTATTCCAGATAAGAAATCTTGAACCAGAAGAATTTGGATTGTATGCTTTGTTAATTGGCATTCATACTTGGATTTTTAATATTTCTGATTCTTTTGCTTTGAATAATATAATACAATTCGGAATGAGAAAGGAATCGAGAAAAAAAGTCAATACTCTTGCCTTATTAATTCATTTATTATTGGTAATTGGCTCATCAGCAATTTTTTATTTATTAACAGATTTTTGGATAGATATATTCAAAGAAGAAAACTTTTATTTGATAACTAATTCCCTGATAGTTCTTACTTTGCTGACAATACCACGAACTTATTGTTTGAAGTTTTTTTATAGAGACCACAATATGAAGGGACTTTTTTTTACTGACCTCGGTTTTTTTGGTTCAATGACAGTATTAACAATATATATTTTATTATCATACAGTACCTTCAGATTCGAGGATATGGTGAATATATATTATATAGGAATGGCGATAAGTTCATTAATATCAATAATTTTAACCAGAAAAAATTTGGTGTTTGGAATAAATGGAGATACAAAGATCAAGGAACTATTAAAATTTAGTTTCCCGATGACACTATCCACGTTAGGTCATTCAATTCCCAAAAATTTAGATGTTGTTTTTTTGAAGCTTTTCTTCCCATCTGCCACAATAGGTGTTTATGGATCTGCAAAAACCCTCTTCAGATTGTTTGATGAAGCAAATAATGCCGCTTATGGCTTGATATATCCTGCAGCCGTCAGACAGGTTGAAAAGAATGACAAAAAGGCACTTACTGATTTGATGACTAAATCAGTCTCATTTTTACTAATAATTTATGCTTTTTCAGTTTTATTGCTCGAGATTGGGCTTAGTGATTTCTTCATCAAATTGTTTTTTCCGGTGAAATATCATTTCTCAATTAGTCATTTTAATATCCTTATAATTAGTGCGTTATTTTTGCCATTTGTCATATTATCAGTAATAATAAATGCACAGGGAAAACCATTTGTAGTTTTCAATTTTGTATTAATATCAGTATTTCTGTTTGTTGTTGTAACTCTTTTAGTAGGGTTAAGCGGCTCGGAAAGATTAATACCAATGGGATATGTAACTTATACAATGTCTCTTGGTATATTAAGTTATATTTATATCAAAAAACATTTGGGTTTCAAATTTGTTTACCTCTTCAGAGGATTTAAAGATACTAAATCCTTCATTAAAGATCAATTAAATAGAAAATAACCAAGGATTTGCAATAGATTAAGAATAAAGGTGTAAATTAAAATTTTATGCAATCATCATTGAAGAAAGAAAGAATAGGCTGGTATTTTTATGATTGGGCAAATTCTGCCTTTTATACAATTGTTATTACTGTATTTCTTGGACCTTATCTATCAAGTATAGCACTTAATGCAGCTGATTCCGAAAAGAACGTCTATATTTTATCTATTCCAATTTATGCAGAATCCCTATTTGTGTATTCGATATCATTTTCTGTTATCCTACAATTTTTTTTGTTACCATACTTAGGCTCAATAGCTGATTATACAAAGTCGAAAAAGTTACTGCTTGGTTTTTTTGCTTTTCTTGGTTCATTTTCAACAATGGGATTGTATTTTCTGGAAGGCAACAACTTTCTTCTTGGTAGTATTCTGCTGGTGATAGCAAATGTTAGCTTTGGTGCTTCGGTTGTGGTTTATAATTCTTTTTTGAACGATATTGCCGAACCAAAAGACAGAGATAAAGTTTCTTCAATAGGATGGGCTATAGGTTATATCGGTGGAGGTGTAATACTACTAATCAATATTTTACTTTATTCAAATGCTGAACATTTTCATATTTCAGCAAGTGATGCAATAAGAATAGGTCTGTTTTCGGCTGGATTCTGGTGGGCTGTGTTTACTTTGGTACCTCTGAAACTATTAAAAGATAGGAAGAACGATTTGAATCGGGGTGACCAATCAGTTTTTATCGGTGGTCTAAAAGGTTTAATATCATCAACCAAGGATATAATCAAACACCCTCAGACTTTATTGTTTTTAATAGCATATTTGTTTTATAATGATGGTATTCAGGCAGTAATCGCTGTCTCGGGACAATTTGCAAAATTCGAAATCGGGATGGATATCACCTCTATAACTAAAATAATATTAATGGTTCAATTCATTGCTTTTTTTGGTTCTTTGTTATTTATGGTTGTAGCAAAGAAAACAGACACAAAATCATCAATAATAATTAGTCTTTTTATTTGGATAGCTGTAATTTTTTACTGCTTTTATTTTCTAACTACCGAAATGGAATTCTTCATTTTGGCAATTGTTATTGCTTTAGTTCTCGGGGGTTCGCAGGCATTGAGTCGATCATTATTTTCGAATTTGATACCTGTGGGTCAGGAAGCAAGGTTTTTTAGTTTTTATGAAGTTTCCGACAGAGGAACAAGCTGGCTGGGTCCATTTCTTTTTGGACTTGGACTTCAATTAACACATTCCTATAGATACGCGATATTATCTCTTTTGATTTTCTTCATTATCGGTTTGATTCTTCTTCTATTTCTTAATCAGAAACGAGGAATGGAATCTGTTGGAAGTATTAAAAATTAGTCAATATGTTAGCTCAAACTCATTTTTCAATAACTATCTTTCTGAACTTAACTTGATCACCTGAAATAAGAAATATTAGATAATTGCCGGATATTACTTTGTTACCGACGAAGTCAGTAAGATCCCACATTATTTTATTATCTGATTCCAGTAGATTAAATTTTTGGATAAGTCTTCCTTCAAGGTCATAAATCAGGACATTACCACTATGATTGCTTGTGTTTAGTTCTATTTCCAAATTTTTTTGAGCAGGGTTGGGATAAACTTTTAATTCAATATTATATTCTTTATCTTGAGCAATCGGATTAGAAAGCAACTCTTCAATAACAAAATCCCAAATTCCTCGCCCATAAGTTACAAATCGGGCAGTTTTTAGATAGGGAATATATTCTACAGACCAGAAAGTCTGATCCGGGGAATTTTTACTGGCTAAACTAAACCACTTATTTACTTCAACAATAAAAACATAGGGACCGGCTTCAGTCGCCGCAAAAATAAACTTTTCATCATCAGAAATAGCAATTTTATAGATTAATGTTTTGGGCAGACCTGAATCAATCAGGGTGAAGTTCAGTCCATTATCAAAAGAAACATAAGCCCCAGAATTAGAATAACCGCTACCTGCTATAAAAATTTTTCCAAATTGCAGTTTGGAAGGAATGATCGAAGAGCCATAAAAATAATGACTTTCCGGTCCTTTCAGAGAATCATTTTTGATCCAATCTTTTCCCTGATTTGTAGAAAAGAAGAATTTTCCATTGTTAGTCAAAGCATAGAAGTAATTATTATTTATTGGTGATATTGCAATTGCAGAAAGCCTTGAACCATCAGAGCCAAAATTAAACGGTAGGACTTTATGTTTAATTGAATTCTCTACTAATTCCAGACGAGTCAGATACGAACATTTTTCTTTAACAGGGCAGTCATTTCCACCTGCTGCTATATAAGCAGCTTTTGGATTTAAGGGATCAGCTAAGATGGGGGGCATCCATAACCAATTAGTGAAATTAAAAGTACTGAAATTCCAATAATAAGCCTTGTAATTAATTTTATCTGGATTCTGATATAACATTGCAAATCCGGGATAAACTGACCAAAGATTATTTCCTCCATCCGATGATGTCAGATGTCCATAGTCTCCGCTTATGGTTTGTTCGAAACTCAGAATCTTTCCTGAATCATTAAGACATCTCTGGAAACCCTGATCTTGAGAACCTGCAAATAAAATTCCCGTTGAATTTTGATGAGTATAGGAGCTATAGTATTGACTTACGTTTAAATCCATCAGTGAAAGGTTTTCAACACTTCTTAAATTATCGTAAGATTGATAAATACCTCCGTCGGTTGATACAAGAATCAGTTCATCGCCATCAGGAGTTTTGAAGCTTTGTATTCCGGGTATATCTGCATGAAGCTTATTTAAAGGATCGCCATAATAATCCGACCATGTATTGACTTTTGTCCAGTTCAAGCCTCTGTCAAAACTTCTATAAGCATCAACACCGCCGAAATACCAGATTTCGGAATTGGCAAAGGATATTTCAAAGCTATTTTTATCAAAAGGTCCGAAGTTTAAAGTTCCCCTTTTCGCCCACGTTTTTCCGGCATCAGTTGATGCTAAGAAATATGTATTCAATAATTGATTGGTTAGCATCAAAGCAAGAAAGTCTTCCGGTGATTTATTGATGCCTTTCAATTGGATTTGTAATATACTTTTGAACTCATCAAATTGATTTAATGTTGAAACCAAATTGATTTCACCCATAGAATTTAGTACGAAAAGAGAATCAGCGCTGATAAAATAGAACTGAAAATTATCTGAATTTTTGAATTTCGGCGTAAAAATATCACAATGACTGACATTTGATGAAAAAGTATATAACAATGAAAAATTCTCACCGTAATCTTTTGAAATATATATGGTTGTGAGAGCTTTCCAGTTGTCATAATCCCATTCAAGAGCAAGCAGATAAAATACAGGCGTATCACCGATTCTGATGCCTCTTTGGAGCCCACCCCATCTTTCTGCTTTTTCCAATCCTTTTGATTTTTGCCAAGTTTTTCCTTCATTATCAGTATAATAACATGAAGAGGGACTATTGCCTACAACAAGGATTCTATTCTCCTTATTTTTTTTAATTAAAAAGATTGACCTTATGTTACTAATTTTTAATGAGTTATTGAGGCATGTCCAGTTAGTGCCGTCAAGATTACCTCTCCAAACATTACCACCGGACGAGGCAGCATAAATAAGTCCCCTCTCGAAGTCAACATCAGCCAAATGAATTCGACCAGCTTGATTGTTGCTACCTTTCTCAATCCATTTCCCTTTCAGGTAACCACCGGCGACAATATCACTTTCTTGTAATAATAAAGATGATTTGTGATCCATTGAGGATTGCATTTGTTTTAACAGAAATTCTTTTCGTGCAATTGAATTAGCTTTTTCAATTATTCTCCAATCAACAAATGGTTCAGTTCTATGCATTTCTTCGAACCATTTTTCTCTTTCGAGCTTGAATTCTAAGCTTTCTTCTTTTCGGAGCTGTTCGATTATATCCTGTGGAATTGATTGAGAAAATAAATAGTTTACGGCAAGGATCAATGTCAATGATAATCTAAGAATAATACTCATAAGAGCCCCTTTGAGTTAAGTTTAAAGAAATAACTTATACTGCGATTATAAGTTGCTTCAGCTTTTGAATCGAAATAACAAGCCGGTAACTCATAATTTCTGCGGTGATAAGCCAAGCATTCGCAACAGATGCCTTTTCGAGAACAAGGCTCATAAGTGCAATTACAGGCTTCGAGATTTTTTGATTTATGACATTCCATTTTACATCGCTTGAAATATTAATGGTTATGAATTAAATTTCACTGATTCAACTAGTATTTTTTCCAAGAAGTTTTGTTTTCATTTGTAATCTATAAATAAATAGTAAAGATTAATTACATTTAGCCAACGGTTTATAAATTGAATTAGGATATTTTTGATTAAATTCCTCAAAAATCAAGAAAGCTCTCTCATTAGCATTAAGTATGCAGTAAAGCTGTCCCAAGCGAACTAAAACCTTCTCAGATATTGATTCAGGTTTGTTATCAATATTTCTTAAATCATTGAGCAAAATTTCGGCAACTGAATAATCATTGAATTCAATTAAACATTCAGCGTAGAAAAATGATGCTTCGAGTTGAAGGGAATCGCCTTTTTCGAGTGTGTTCATAAGTAATTTAAAGTCAGCACAAGCATTTTTGAATTCTTTTCTATCGAATTTTTCCAATGCTGAATTAAAAATATCCGAGAGATAGTCACTATATTCGTATTTACTTTCAAAATTTGTTTCTGTTTCTAAAGGGTCATTAAGTAAAATATCTTTTTTTTGTTGAGTTATTGGTTCTTCTTCTATGATTTTTTTGGATTCTTTATCTTTCTTCTCGGTATTTGAGTCTTGTGTAATAGGTACGACAGGATATCTTGTTCTTACAGGGGAACAGGCATAAAAAATTATGCAAACAAACAGCACAAAAAAACTTTTCATAAATTTTAAATTAATTCACTAAATTTAAATTACAAATATAAAACCAAATAAGTTAAAAATTATTTATCGGATTTATTCTAATGAATATAAATGAAATAGAAACACCGGCATTATTGATTGAATTGTCAATACTAAAAAACAATATTTCATCTATGCAGAATAGATGCAATCATAAAGGAGTCAAACTAAGACCACATATAAAGACACATAAGATGCCCAAAATTGCAAAAATGCAGCTTGATGCGGGAGCATATGGAATAGCTGTAGCAAAATTAGGAGAAGCTGAAATATTTGCTAATGAGGGATTTGATGATATTCAAATTGCAAATATAATCATTGGGGAGAAAAAGGTTGAAAGGCTATTTCAATTACAAAGTAAAGTGAAAAATTTATCAGTCTGCGTAGATTCAATTGAAGCAATAAAGCAGATTAGCCAAAGGTTTGATTGCCATAGTCAAAAATTAAATGTATTAGTAGAAATTGACTCAGGGTTAGGCAGAAGTGGTTTAAAAGATAAAGCCGAGATTTTAAATTTAATAAATGAAATCGAGAAATGTCCCGGTTTAAGTTTCGCTGGAATATTAACTCATGCAGGACAGGTCTATTCTGCAGAGAATTTTGAGGAAATAAAAAATATTGCAAAATTCGAAGTTGAATTTGTTTGCGATATAGTTAAATATTTGAGAAATTCTGGAAAGAAAGTAAATGTTTTAAGCATCGGCTCCACACCTGCAGCGAATGCTTATGATTTTCTTGCTGAAATAACCGAAATAAGACCCGGGAATTATGTTTTCAATGATATGATACAAGTTTCTCTGGGGGTTGCCAGAATCGATCAATGTTCACTTAGTATCCTGTCATCAGTAATTTCGAAGCCATCGAACGACAGAATTATCATTGATGCCGGCAGCAAGTCGCTTCACACAGACAGGGGTGCACACGGTAATGAAAAAATTAAAACTTATGGCTATGTTTTAGAAAAGAATTGTTCAATTCTGAGGTTATCAGAAGAACATGGTTTTATTTATCATAAAGATGAGAAATTTTATATTGGAGAAAAACTCAGAATTATTCCTAACCATGCTTGTGCAGTATGTAATTTATTTGACTACGCTTATTTAGTAGATGAAAATCAAGTGGTTGATGTTATTCCAATTTCAGCAAGGGGAAAGGTAACCTGATCATCTTAAATCAATTACTTCCACCTCTTTTGGCGGCTGAAAGGAAAAAATATCAGATTTTAATTTTGGATTGAGCTCTAAATTTTCAATAAACCATTTATCCACATAATTGCCATAATTAATCTGGACAGAATTAACCATTAGATTTTTTTGATTTATCTGTAATTGAATGGAACTGATATTATTTTCTGAGATGGTCTTAGAAGGTATAAGAGTTAATAAATAATTAAAACCTTGACCACTGGAAGTAACTTTTTTTAATTCTTTTGGTTCATAGTTATTAATAAAAGAAAAGAAGAAATTTTCAATGGAAAATTCGAAATCATTTTTTGGTATTTCATTAATAATGACTTTTTTATCTTTGATTGAGTAATTCCAGACAAGTTTACCGTTCGAAATAATATTTCTATCTGTCATTTTTATGTAGTATTTATTTCCAATTTCAGCTCTAATATTACCATTAAAGTTAGGGTTATTATCAGATAGGAAATTAAAACTTACGGATTTTAGATTTTTGAAAATCTTCTGGATTTCAGCAAAGAGAGACTCGGCGGTATATTGAGCATTTAATTGAAAATTGAAAGTAAAAATCAAAAAAAATGCTGGAAGAGTGAATCTAAAAATTTTATTCAATTTTTGCATTTAACGGACCTCTCAAACCTTTGTAACTAACTAATTCGGAACTGACAAAACCAATTAATATTTTAGTGCTAACTTTAACAGGGATTTTTCTTTCGTCATCTGTAAGCCAGATATAAATGTTACCCTCGCTTTTGAATAAACCTCCCTGAACAACGAGAGGTTCAATGATAATACATCGGAATTTACCAGCAGGAACCTCAACAGTTTGTTTTCCGTGGATCTTTACGCCAAGAGTATAAGTTGTATCATCATAGAAATTCTGCAAATAGAAAACATGACCTTTTTTCATAGAACCTAAGTCCATTGTTCTAACATAGAAAAAGGCTGAAACGATATCATGAATGTAAGGAGGAACCGGGAAAGATTTATCATTGCGGTAGGCTAAATTATTAGCCTGATCGAAGATAGCCTTTTCGTCGCGTTTATAATTTCCTTCTCTGATATTTTGTTCGAATTCCCAAGGAAATATCCCTGAAACATCTAACACTGTTCTGTATCTGTCTTTGACTTTATAAATCCATTCAAGACTTTTAAGTGAATTGACCTGAAATCTGATGTCATAGCATTCGCGACCGTGTTTATAAACGGGATTAGGTAGTATGTGAAAATAACCTTCCCCTGCGGTTATGAAAGAATATCCAACTTTATAATCAAGACGCTCCCCATAACCAAAAGCTTCATTTTTGACATAACGGAAATTAAATGTTTCATTATTATTTTTTGTTTGATTAATTTTTGATTTTATCTGGGTACTGAAACCGTCAAAAATCAAAAAAGTGAAAATCAGACCAAAAAACACAATCTTTGACAAAAACCACCTGTTTTATTATTTTCGCTAAATATCATTTCTAATCCAATTTATTAGACGTAAGGATTGTTAAATCAGTGGGAAAATTTGAAATAAGCACTTTATTTCCTGACTTTTATTCTTATTGAACGATTCAGAAAACGGCCGAATGGGGTAGATTCAGGGAATTTATTTATCTTTTTCATGTTTTCAATTTTGAATTTATTTTTTGCAATAGATTTTATGTATAATTCTGCATTTTTTGCTCTTTCTTCGGCTAATTTTACGTTTCTATTTTCGGTTCCAAGAGCATCTGTACTGCCAATAATCTGAATCGTGCATCCTGAAGGTAGTAAATTGCAAAGTTGCATTAGAAGACTTTTATTTTCTTCTGATAGATTGCTTTTATCATAATCAAACATGAGGATTGCTTCAAAATTACTCAGTATGAGTTCAATTTCCCTTGAAGGAAATTTCTGATAATCAATAAGTTTATTTTTCTTCATTTTTAAAGTATCATAACTTATTGTAAAGCTGAGGTAGTTCATTTGTTCATTCGGTTCCAATCTCTTTGTTAAAGGAATAATCATTTCACCTTTATTTTTAATATCATGGACAGAATCAGAAAAATTATAAGTTACATGGATTGGAATATCACTCTTTATATTCTCATAATCTATTTTGATATACGCATTTCCAGCAAACTGAGAGAATCTCTGTGAAGAAACATATTCCTGTAATGGTGCTTTATTCAAAATTATATCAACCCTTTGATTTTCATCAATTCCTTCAGGAAAATCCTGATTAGAAGGGATTGGAGGTTGTAAATCAGCAGTGGTTTTAATTCTTGTTTCAGCTATTCCCCAGTTGATAAAAGCTTTTTTAACAGATTCAGCTCGTTTTTTAGCTAATGAAATGCCCTCAGGTTCAAACTTTTTGCCGGAAGTGTACCCTTTTAGAGTTATTATTGCATCAGGTTTTTTATTAAGAATTGATACAATTCTTAATATATTATAACTCTGTATTTCTATGACGTCCCCTTTGAAAAGGTTTGGAAGAACCATATTCTTATATTCGTAAGGATTTTTGGTTTTGTTCAGGATATAAAAATCATCAATTTCATACGAATTTCTTTTAAAAAAAACAGAATTGACTATTGGTAAAGATGCTAATAGTTCGCTTCCAAATTGAATTTCGCCGGCAACGCTGTCTATTTCAATGCCTACAAATGGTTCTTCGTATGGAAGTTTTGGTAATTTGGTTTTTATTTCATCCTTTGCGATTAACTTTGTGTCCTTTTCAACAGGGGGTGCAGTATCTTTTATGTATTTTTTTGTGAAGAAAGGTATTTTTAAACCCAATGAAAGAGTAGCGCTGAAAACCTTCCAGTTTACATCCGTACTAAGATTATTGAAAGAAAGATCAAACATTAAATTCTGTGACAGATAAGTGTCATAACCGATTTTTAATGAGTTAGTAAGACCAAAAGAAAGACCATATTCTGGTTTTGCAATTTTTTCGATTTGACCTTCAATTAAAATTCTTTCTCTTGTCCTTCGATTATTTGAAACAAAAACAGCGTAATCAGGACTAATAATTTGCTCAGATTGTTTGAAATATGATGAAATTGGAAAACCTAAATAAGGCGAAATATGTGCTATTAAAGGTCCGGATAATAGTTTTTCAATTAAAGTATAATAAAGATAAGGCTTGATATCAATAAAAACAGGACTTGCAAACAAGGAATTTTCTGTCTGAACAAAAACCACTTCACCATTATTGGGATTTCTTGAAGGAAAGCCCGAATTAACTTTTAGTTCTGCATTTTTATTGATTAATTGAAAGTCAGCACCAAATCCAAAATCCCTGTTCAATTTGAATTCTAAGCCAAAAGAAGCTGTAAGACCCATCCCAAAGCCTTTTTTAAATATATCACAATCAATAGATCCCTGAAATGAACTGAAATCAGAAAAATGAAAATTGCCGGAAGTGCCAATCTTGGTTGTTAGATAAAAAGTTTTACTATCTTTGATCTGTAAATCCTCTGAGAAAGAGCTTAAAGAAATAAGAATAAATAGTGACATCAATATCAATATTTTCTGGTATCTTATCAAAACGTTAGAAAGCAAAAAAACTAATATAAAATAATTTTTTATTTATTTCAAAATTTCTACATTCAGAAATAAATGAGTGAATAAAATAAAATATATAATCAATCTGTTGCTTATTATGAAATTTTTTCCTTGCTTACAATTGAAATTAATTTTAATTTAACAATGTCAGAAGTTGAATAACTGAATAAAAACATTATAAATTTTTTTAGTACTCATAAATATAGGTTTTTAATAGGAGGAATAAATGAAAAGAAATAATCTACTAAATGTATTGATAGCATTAGTTGTACTAATTGCAATCTTTGGAATGCAAAGTTGTACGGGTCCTGAAGGACCAGCCGGGGCACCTGGTAAGGATGGAAAGGACGGAACAGACGGAACAGCAGTTTGTGCAGCATGTCATAATAGTTCAACTGATTTGGCGTCCAAACAAGCTCAATGGGCTTTATCAAAACACGGTCAAGGCGAAGCTTTTATGTCTGCAAACAGAAAGGAATGTGCAGCATGCCACACCACCGAGGGTTTTCTGGAAACCGCAATAACAAAAGCCGACACAGTCACTAATGTGTTCCTAAGTCCTACAACTATTAATTGTAGAACTTGCCATAATGTTCATAAAAAATTCGATAATACAGACTGGAAGTTGACATCTGTTGAGCCATTTAAATTCAGATATGACAACAAAAAGACTGATGTTGACTTGAAAGATGCTAACTTATGTGCAAGATGCCATCAGGCAAGACCATTATCACCAGGAATTGACGATACAAAAGATAGTGTTTCAATCACATCATTCAGATGGGGTCCTCACTATGGCGGTCAATCAAATATATTAGTCGGACATAGTGCATTTTCGCTTGATGGGTCAACTCTCCCATCATTCCAGGCACATCAGACAATAAACGGAGCCTGTTTTAAATGCCATATGACAGGTCCTTTGGGAACAATAGTTGGCGGTCATACATTTAATACAGCTTTCTATAATGAAGAAACCGGGACTAAAACTGTTAATACTGCTGGATGTAGAGCAAGCGGTTGCCATACAACTGTTGGTGGTACAGGGAAAAATGCATGGGATGTTGATGGTGGAACAAAAGTGACAGAAATGTATAGAGATTTGCTCGAAATCAGAAATAAGTTGGCAGCAAAAGGCTGGATTGACACTTCCCAAGCTCATGGCAATCCCGGTCATGATTATGTTACAAACAATTGGAAGGGCAAACCTTTAAGTGCATCAAATCCACTGAAGTTATCTACTTTTGAAGCAAAAATTCTTGCAAATTATCTGGTTGTTGCAAAGGATAAGAGTCTCGGGATTCATAATCCAAAATATGTTACAGCAGTTTTAAAACAAACACTAAATGCTCTGGAGTAAAATTTTGAAGCTTTTTGGTTTTATTAGGCTTCACCCAAAAAAGTGAAGCCTAATCTTTGTAATAAATTTTACCAGAATTTTTTATTTTTGATTATTCACAATTTTAGATACAAAATGATTAAATACTCATTATACTTTCTAATTATTTTTGCACTAATAGGACTGGAGCTCAATGCAAGAGTTCAATATTCCCTTATCCAATCTGCAGGTGTAAAATGCACGAATTGTCATACTGTAACACAAGGTGCAGGTTTAAGAAACGGTGGCGGATGGATGTCAAGAAAGGATATTTCGCTTATACCGACTGAATGGATCAGCGCTGATAAATTTTTTGATTTGCTTTCGTCAAACACTTTTTTGGATGATAAGGTTACATTTGGTTTTGATACCAGGCTTCAATCTGCCAAATGGGGGACACCCGGAGCTTCGAAAAGGGATTTTATGGTTATGCAATTAGCTCCATACCTTTCAATTAAACCATTCTCATGGCTTGAACTCGAAGGAATGTATAATATTGCATATGATTTATATACTGATAAAAGATATGTCGGACAAAATCCATTTGTAGGTAGTGTGGTATTGACACCATCTTCTGATTTGCCGTCCTTAAGAATAGGATATTTTCAACCTACTTTTGGTATCCGTTGGGATGACCACACAGTTCTAACCCGTCAATTTATTGGAAAGCAAAGCAGAAGACCCATAATTCCTGATGATTATGCTGAATTTGGAGCCCAGCTTGATTATGAAAATATCGAATGGTTAAGTCTTTCACTTGGAGCATTTCAATCCAAAAATATGAGCAAATTGTTGGTTCGTGATAAAAACGGGCAATCAATACCAATTGTTGATACAAACAGTATAGCTCTCGCTGGAAGGGCATTCGTATCGCCCGAAATTGGTGGTGGTTTCACATCCTTTTTCGGAGGTACATATTATTTAAATGGGGATTATTATATTGGAGGACTTCATTTTGGGATAGGAAAACCTGATTTATTCTCATTCATTTTTGAATATATGGATACCGAGAAGAAGGATGCAAGACGAACACTATCATTTACAACTGAGCTGACATATCATCTGATGGAATCAGTTTTGCCTTATGTCAGGGCAGAAAGACATATTTCACGGGAAAAGATAGAACCAGCTCCATATTATTCAACTCAATATGTTATTGGGGCACATATCTATTTACTTCCCTTTATTGATATTCTACCGGAATACAGAATATTTGATCGTGAGCATATAGATGGTTATAGTGCATCATGGGCTTTACAAATTCATATTTGGTATTAATTTAAAAGGAGCAAAAAATGAAAAATGAAAATAATGCAAGAAGAGATTTCCTAAAAAAAGCTGGTGTGCTTCTAGGTGCTGGCCTGTCTGTAACATCTCTTTCTTCACTTATAGTATCATGTGAAAAAGATGAAATTTTGCCTCCACCTCCACCAGGAACTAATATTCAAATTAAACTTACTGATTATCCGTCTCTTATGAATGTCGGAGGTATGGCTAAGGTGAGTGTTACAAAACCATCAAATATGATGTTTATTATAAAAAGAGAAGGGGAAAAGGAATTTTTGATTTTTGAAGCACTTTGTCCTCATCAAGGCGAAGAGTTAATTCCAGATCCAGATAAGACCGGAAAAAAGATTTTTTGCCCGAGACATACAGTTGATTTTTCTGCAGAGAAAAACAATAAAGGAATTGTAATTAGTAATCCCCAAGGAGTGAGGGTGGATGCATTAAAAACTGATTATAGTTATGAATATGATGATATTTCGAAAACATTGAAGATTTTGTTATAATTTTAAAAAAAGGAGATTTATGAGAACATTTAAAATAATCATCTCGATTTTTGTCGTGGGAATGATTTTAGCAATCGGAAATTTATCAACAACTGCTCAGACTGCCCCAGATGGCAAGCAAATCTTTACTGATAAAAAATGCAATTCTTGCCATAGTATAGAATCATTGGGAATTGAAAGAACAAATCCAAAAGCAAAAGGCACCGATTTATCAAAAGTTGGTGATGAATTAACTGAAGAATTCATTGCCAAGTATTTAAAAAAGGAAGAAACTCTGAATGACAAGAAGCATGGTGTAGCATTCAAGGGAAGCGATGAAGAATTCACGGCACTTGTAAAATGGTTGGCTTCATTGAAGGCTGAACCAAAATCAGAATAAAAACAATCTTGTTACAGAATATGTTAAGTAAGCACTAATCAAATGATTAGTGCTTTTTTTTATTATTTTTATTATTTATTTTTAAAAGTTGAGTTTTTTAGAAACAGAAAAAGTTCATTATTAAAGAATTTGATATTAAAAAATATAGATTAGTAATAATAATTATGAACAGAATAAAATTTTGGCAATTAACAATAATCCTATCAATAGCGGCTTGTTTCTTTTCATTGTATTTATTCACATATGGACAATCATCACCAAAGAAGAAACTGCCCGATAACGATGAATGTCTTATGTGCCATGATGACCCAACCATAACAATGGAAAAGGGAGGAAAAGTTAAATCACTGGAAGTTAAAAAGTTCACTTTAGCAAAATCTGTTCATGCTTATTTGAAATGCGATGATTGTCATAAAGGTTTCGATCCGAGTTCTATCCCCCACAAGGAAAAAATCGAGCCAATAAATTGTCAGGATTGTCATAAGGATGCTCCAACGAAACATAAATTTCATCCAGGTATGCAGTTTGCAGGAATTAATTCTTTAAAGCCAGAATATAATTGCAAAAACTGCCATGGGACTCACAGTATAACTTCACCAAAGAATCCTAATTCAATTACACATTTTACAAAATCAACCAATTTTTGTGGTAATTGTCATAAAGAAGAAAAAGCTTCGCATTTGAAATCGGTTCACTCTTTTGAGTATGAAAAAAATAATCCAAATGCACCAACATGTATTTATTGTCATAATCAACCAATCACTAAAGGGTTTCGAATAGATAAAGTTCAGCAGAAACTAAATCAGGAGAAATTATGTCTGAATTGCCATTTGAAAGGAACGCAAACAGAGTTTTCCAAAAGCCTTGTTGATTATGAAAAGAGTACCCATGGTCAGGCTTTGCTGAAGGGTAATAAATCAGCAGCTGTTTGTGTGGATTGTCACGGTACTCATGAATTACTAAGAGCTTCCGACCCTAAGTCAAAGATTAACAGATTTGAGATTCCAAATGTTTGTGGCAAATGCCATATTTCAATAGCTAATGAATACCGTTCAAGCATTCATGGACAATCTTTGATAAAAGGGAATATGGATTCGCCTGGTTGTACATATTGCCATGGAGAGCATGGAATTGCACCGGTTCCCGAAGTAACACAAAGGTTAATAACAGAAAATAAAATGAATTTCAACACAGTTGTTTCAACAAGAATGCACTATTGTGTGGAATGTCATACAAATGACACCTTGATGAAGAAATATAATATAAGCACTGTTGCAAAGGCTCATGAATGGTTGCCAAATTTATCAAGGCATTATGAAACTGTTAGATGCGTTGATTGTCATTCATCATACGAACCACCAAATCTATCACATAATATATTACCACCCGACAGAACCATCAAGAAATGCGAGGAATGTCATTCAAAAAATTCAATACTTATGACCAAACTTTATAAGCATGAAAAAGAAAAGTCCAGAGAAAAATATGGCTTTATCAACGGAACAATATTGAGCGATGCTTATGTTATTGGAACAACAAGAAATGTTATACTTGATGTATTGAGTATAGCAATATTTGGTATAGCAATTTTTGGAATATTTGTTCATGCAACAATGAGATGGTATTTCAAAAGAAGTCCAAATATTACTGAAAACATAGAAGAAAATGAAGAAAACAATGAGGGACAATAAGTATTTTTATCAAGTTTTGTGAATAATTTTAAGGAATAAATGAAAAAAGAATATTTTTATCCTTTCTGGCTGAGATTCTGGCACTGGTTGAATGCATTATTATTCATGATATTGATTATATCGGGAATTAGTTTACATTATTCAGATCCAAAATCTTATTGGATACCTTTCGATATAGCCGTAATATCTCACAATATAGCAGGAATATTACTTTCATTTAACTATATATTTTATTTTATTGCTAATATAATAAGTGGTAATTATAAACAATACATACCAAAATTAAAAGGACTAAAACAAAGGTTATATCTTCAGATAAAATACTATGTTCTTGGAATTTTTGTTGGTGAGCCTCATCCTTTCGAAACTGATAAAAATTCCAAATTTAATCCCATGCAACAGTTGTCGTATTTCTTCATAATGTTTCTGTTTTTACCAATAATTTGTATCTCTGGATGGCTGCTGATGTTTCCAGAGCTGGCTCCAGATGAAATTTTCGGTATGGGAGGAGTTTGGCCGATGGCTCTGTTGCATACTATTGTTGGCTTTCTGCTCAGCATTTTTATGTTTGTTCATATTTATCTTGGGACAACAGGCAGAACAATCGGAGAACTATATAAATCAATGATAACAGGCTGGCATTTGATACATCCAAAAAAACCGGAAGAAGAAATTAAATCTCAGGAAGTTAAAGATTTCGAAAAAAAGACAAAAAAACTATTCCCTATAGTTTTCTATAATCCATTAACTCTTACGGGTGCCCTGCTTGCAGTATTAAGCACAATTCTGATTGCTTTACTGATTATTATTGAATTCGTTGTTGATAATCCTAATCCTTATCTTGGAATTGTAACTTTTATTGTATTACCTTCCGTACTTTTAATCGGTCTTTTCCTTATTGCTATCGGTGCTATCAAAGAGAACAGAAGAATACTACATAAAGAAGCAAGTAAAAAGAAATTACCAATTATTGACTTAAATAACCCCAAACATCAGGTAGCAACATTAGTGTTTTCTGTTGGAACCATAGTGTTAACCGTAGCATCAATTTTCGGATCATTTAAGGCGTATGAATATACAGATTCTGATGAATTCTGCGGTCAGGTTTGTCATACAGTTATGGAACCTGAGTTTACAGCATACAAAGATTCTCCTCATTCCAAAGTTGGTTGTGTTAGTTGTCATATTGGTCCGGGAACTGACTGGTTTGTTCGTTCAAAATTATCCGGAACTTATCAGGTTTATTCAGTATTATTCAAAAAATATTCGAGACCTATACCAACTCCGGTTGAGCATTTGAGACCTGCTCAACAAATATGCGAACAGTGTCATTGGCCCGAAAAATTCTATCATGAAAATAAAATCGTCTTTGATTTTTTCACTCAAGATGAACAAAATTCTGAATATAAATTGACTATGAACTTTAAAGTTGGTGGTGGTTCATTGGAGTTAGGTAATAGCTCAGGAATTCACTGGGTTATGAATATAGCAAATGAAATATCATATTATGCTGCGGATAAAGAGAGAACTATTATTCCTTGGATCAAAGTAAAATCGAGAATAACAGGAAAGGAGACCGTTTATCGAGATACTACTTTTAAATTTCCAAAAAATGCATTCAAACCCGAAGAGATCAGGGTTATGGATTGTATTGACTGTCATAACAGACCATCACATATTTATCAGCAACCAAATAGGGTTATAAACACATATATGTCTTCCAATTTGATTGACCGAAGTTTGCCATATATAAAACATCTCGGCGTTCAGGTTCTTGAGTCTTATGTTCAGTCAAGGGAAACATCTTACAAAGATATCAAAGACTATATTACGAGTTATTATAAGAATAATTATCCTGAAGTAGCAACTACAAAGCAGGCTTCCATTGAACAAGCTGTTAACAGTCTAAACAGGATTTACTTAAGAAATTATTTTCCATATATGAAAGCCAACTGGAAGAATTATCCCAATCATATTGGGCATATGTATAGTCCCGGTTGCTATCGTTGCCACGATGGAAAACATGTCAGCGATGATGGAAAGGTTATTACAATGGATTGCAATGCTTGTCATACTATAGTTACCCAACAGGTGCCAAATCAACCAATGCAGGAATCAAGCACTGGGCTTGATTTTATTCATCCCGGGGGTATAGATAAATTCACCGAGACTAAGAATTGTGTTACATGTCATGGTGCTTATCCTTCAAAGAAGCAGAAAGTAGATATTACAACAAAGTAAAATATTGATTAAGATTTAACCGAAATTTTAAGTATTGAAAAATCGTCTGGCAAATTACTATCAGTAATTAAAGTCAAATGATTATATAAAAGATCCAATTCGGTATCATCTTGATTTTGATTGTTAACAAGGAAAGTTTCGAGTTCTTCATAAGTCATTAAGTTACCGTCTTTTTTTTGTATTTCATAGGCACCATCGGAGTATATATATAATTTGAACTGGTCGTTAAGTTTAAAATCCTCATATTTAAATTCAAATTCTGGAAGACCACCTATAAAAAAATTTGAAGCAAATAATTTTTTTGAAGAAGTACCATTTAGCAGTACTATTGCAGGAGGATGGCCAGCTGCAGCATATTTAAGAGTATTTTCAGAAATATTGAATACTCCATACCAGATAGTGAAATATAGTTCATTGAATTCGGTCATCTGGTATTGATGGTTAAGAGCGTTTAAAACTTCGGAAGGATTACGGTAATCTATTCCGGGAAGGTTTTCAAATCGCAGTGAATTATAGACAGACACGGAGTGTAGAGCAGATTTTACACCATGACCAGAAACATCAAGCAGATAGAAAGCAAAGTTCGAGTCATCAATCCAATGATAACCGAAAATATCACCTCCAAGCTCGATAGAAGGAATAAATCTCCAATCAATCTTTATTCTTGAATCTTCATATTTTTTTGGTAAAATTGAAGAAACATATCTTGCAGCAGACATTAATTCGTTGTGTATAGCTTTTAAGTAAATATCTTTGGTTTCATTTAATTCGGTTAATTTTTTGTTTTGTTCATTTATTGTTTGATTTAGCTCTTCAGAAATTTTTAATTGCTTAGAAATTTTAATGTTTTGATTTCTGATAATTCTATCAACTTTGGTTCTATATCTGTATCTCAGAATCAATCCGAGAATTAAGAAAAAGAGTAAAATTGAAAATCCAATAAGTGAGTATAAAATGATTCTTTGTCTGTCCAGATTTGACTCCTGAATGAGATTATCTTTTCTCAGTAATTCTATCTCCTTTTGCTTGGATTCAGTCTCATATTTGATTAGATTATTGGTTATCTTGTTATTGACTTCTGAATTTAGGACAGAATCTTTAAGATTGGAATATAAAATATGATATTTGAAAGCCGCCTGAAAATTTTTACTTTGCTGATAAGATTTATAAAGACCTTCGTATGAGTCGAGTATTAATCGTGTAAAGTTAAATATTTGAGCATTATGAAGTGACTCTTTAAAAAGATTGATTGCATCAGGGAAATTGTTTTTTTCAAATTCAATTTTTCCTCTTAATATTGAAATATTTGTCTTTCCATAATTATTATGAAGCAACTTGAATATTTGATCTGATTCTTTAAAAAAATAAACAGCCGAATCAAGTCTTTTGATTTGAAAATATATATTTCCAAGGCTGACTAATGAATTTGCCAAGCCAGATGAATCTTTCAAAATCTGCCTTAATGATTTTGAATTATGATAATAATAAATAGCTGAATCAATTTTGTTTTCACTTTGATATAAGTTACCCAAGAGATTATAGTTACTTGATAATCCCAATTCAAAATTGAATTTTTTATTAATATCCAATGATTTGTTCAAAAAATCGAAACATCTTTCAGAATCATTAAAGTTTCTATATACTACAGCAAGGCATTGATAAGCACGGGCTATCCCTTTATTATCTTTCAAAGATGTATATAAATCAAGTGCCTGCCGAAAATAATCTTCTGCTTTGATAAATATACCTTTGACGTTGTAACTTAAGCCAAGATTAATCATTGCCTCGGCTTTACCCTCAAGATAGTTGATTTTGCTTGCTTTGTTGAGGGCTATCTCTGCTATTTTTATAGTTGAATCAACAATATAATAAAATTTATAAGTAAGTTTATTTAATGAGTCAACTTCTGCTCTATTGATCTCATAATAATCAGAGAAGATATTCTTTGATATTATTATATTGAGAAAAAAAAGAATGATAAAAGTTATTATAAATTTATTGAACATAATATTTTGAGAAAATTTAGTTTAGCCTAAATTTAAAAAGTCAATTTAATATATTTTTATAAATTTTCTTTCATTAATTTTATATTTTATTTTTATTTCGAATTTTTTTGGAGTTGTAATGAGACTTAAAATAATTCTTTTTTGGTTTATATTTTCGTGTATTATAATTAAGATTACTCACGCACAATCAGAGGATGCCCTTCAACAAATTATGAGTAAATTGGGGATAAACGAATCAAACCTTGGATTTGAACCAAAAGGTTATTGGACACGCTATCCTGTTTCGACTGATATTCCCTATAAAAATATTGCGTTTGATGATTTATTTGCAGAGCCTCATAGAATTTATGATTTTGTTAGAAACATGGCTCTTTCTGTTGAAGACTTTCTTCACCCAGAATATATGAAAAATACTAAAGATGGAATTATGAAGGTGGGATATTATTGTGGGGTGAATAATATAACATCTCAATTCAGAGCTTACAATGCTTCACTATGGGCTGAGATAGATTCAATTGAACCACTTCTTCATGCAGTAAAAGAAATATATCTATCCACAAATTCAATCTGGAGATATCATAGAATTGGAGAAGCTGCTGACTTTCCTTTAGTTGAAAAGGACTATCGCGATGCAATAAGAACCATACATCCCGAGGTGCAAAAAATAGTTGCGAAAACTGTTATACATTTGATTTCAGCTTATAGGTTTCGTCAAATTGGAATGAGAAATTTAGATTGGAAGAAAGCTGCAGCTTGCTGGAGGATTCGTCATCTTGGTGAAACCCAATTTGACGGAATGGGTTATTATCCTGACCTTGAGGATTGTGCAAGAACCATTGACATTAACTCAATATACTACTCGGGATTAATTTTGATGGAATCATCCCAAAAGCTTGCTGATAGTCTTATTAATCTGAAGAAGAATAATAAAAAAATTGACTGGAAAAATCAAAACTTAAATATAAATACACCTATTGGGAGAATCATCATCAGTGGCACCAATGATGACGTCCACCAATATAGCGATGCTATATTAATGATTGATCTGGGGGGTAACGATACATACAATGGCTGTGCCGGGGGAACATATTCTCTTGATATGGGAGTATCGCTCTATGTTGATTTGGACGGAAATGATAGCTATTTGAACGAGGACGAATATACAGTTTCACAGGGTGGAGCAATCTTCGGCAGTGCAATGTTGCTTGATATGTCTGGTAATGACAGATATATCTCCAAAAGACTCTCTCAGGGAGGAGCTATGCTTGGATTTGGAATTTTAGCTGATATGGAAGGCGATGACTATTATGATATGTGGACAGATGGTCAGGGGGCTGCATATTTTGGAGTTGGTCTTGCTATTGATAGCAAAGGAAACGATAAATATCGCTTGTGGGGAGACGGACAAGGTTATGGTGGCGTTGGAGGCGTTGGTGTATTGGTTAACAGAACAGGAAATGACTATTATTGGGCAGAGAAGGACATAAATAAAGTTTACCGCCCCGACCTTCATTCGAAAGATAAAGAGCATAACTATACATATTGTCAGGGCAGCGGAGTAGGACGCAGGGGAGACGTTACCGATGGTCATTCATGGGCTGGAGGTATGGGAGTTTTGATTGATATAGATGGTGATGATTTATACGAATCAGGTAATTGGTCTCAAGGCTGTGGTTATTGGTATGGTATGGGATTTCTTTATGATGGAAATGGAAATGATAAATATATCAGCACAACATGGTCTCAGGCTTGTGGAGCCCATTTTTGTATTGGGGGTTTGTTTGATGATGGAGGAGATGATGAATTCCAAATTTGGGAGAATTGGGCTTCGGGAATGGGATTTGGTCATGACTATACAATTTCAATTTTTTATAATAATGGTGGAAATGATAAATATAAGTTGAAAGATGATGGTCTTGGATTTGCCATTAATAAATCACAAGTCTTTTTTATTGATACAGAGGGAAATGACAATTATACCCGGGGAACAAAGGGCAGAAATTATGGCTGGAACAATTTTACTCAGAATAATCCTCCACCAGTTGAATTTTTATATCATTTGTATTCAGACCAGATTTGTGTCTTTGCAGATTTAAAGGGTGATGATAAATATTTTCAGGAAGATTTTGAAACCAAAAAAACAATGAATGACTCACTAATGAAAAACAATTTCGAGTGGTTATCTCCAAATGCAGAGGAGTTAAAATCATTGAATCAAAAAAGATATTATGGTATTGGTAAAGATTTTGGTGATTATAGTGGAAATGTTCCTGAATATTTTCGTTTTAAAATGAAAAAGCGTTATGAAATTCTTGAAAAATAATCCGATGGAAGATTTCAAAGAAAGACTAAAAGCAAAAGCTAAAGAAATTGGTTTTGATTTAATTGGATTTGCTAAAGCAGAAAAATTAGGGCAGGAGTTTGATAATTATCTTTCTTGGCTGGCTTCTGGTTTTAATGCGAAAATGGATTATTTAGAAAGGAACAAAGAAAAGAGAAAAGATATTTCATTAATTTTAGAAAATCCAAAAACAATAATTGTTACAGCTACGAACTATAATACACCTTTTTTCCATGAAAATAATATTGATCATTTTTCGGGGAAAATATCCCGCTATGCTTGGGGCGATGATTATCACGATATAATACTTGCGAAATTAAATATACTATCATCAGAAATATCTAATTATGAACCAGAAAGTAAATCAAAATGCTACGTTGATACAGGTCCGATTCTCGAAAAAGCTTGGGCTGTCAGGGCTGGTATAGGCTGGCAGGGTAAAAACAGTCTGATATTAACCAAAAAATTCGGCTCTTATGTTTTCCTCGGGTTAATTGTTACAACAATTGAAATTGAATCTGATCAAATTATTTCTGACTATTGTGGAAAGTGCAATGCCTGTATTGAAAACTGTCCAACTGGTGCTATTGTTCAACCGAAAGTTGTTGATTCCAATAAATGTATATCATATTGGACGATTGAAACGAAAGGAAAAATTGACTTTCCTGATAATGTTGCCAACAATTTGAAAAACTGGGTTTTTGGTTGCGATATTTGTCAGGAAGTTTGTCCGTGGAATCGAAGGAAAATCTTCACTCGTGAAATTAGTTATTATCCGAGACAGAATCAAACTTACTTAGACAGTAAAGATATTGACATGATGGACAATGTGTATTTTAATTTAAGGTTTAAAAACAGCCCGATAAAAAGAGCAAAACTGGAGGGTATTCAAAAAACAATGACTTACATAAAAAAATCCGGGCTCAGGAACCCGGATTTGACAGAAAAATAATGCTATTGAATAAATTAATTATTATCTTCAGGATATAATACATATTTAAATTGATTGGGTGATAAAAAATACATTTTGGCAGCCATTAATATATCCTGAGCTTTTAACTTGCTGTAGAATTTTGCTCTATAAGTAATTAATTTTGGATCGTCATTATACCAGTAAAAGTTTGATAAATTTCTGAGCCAGAAATTATTTTCTTTCACATCTGTTTCTGATTCGCGTTTAGCAATTTCTTTTATCTTGGTTAAATATATTGGATCAACAGGTTTAGTAGTCATATCATTAATTTGTTTTTGAACCTCATCAAGTAATTCATTCACTCTATCTGGATTGCAACCAAAATATACATTGATGGAATATCTTTGCTTTGGATAAAGCTCTGTCTGACTATAGGCACTTACTCCATAAACACCGCCCTTTTCTTCTCTGAGAGATTCACGCAATTTTATGTTCAGAATTTCAGTAGCAGCTTCAAGTAAAAATTTTTCCTCTAATTTCCAACGGAAATCATTATAAATTGAGAAGAAAACCTGACTTTGATTCTCAATACCTTTCTTGAATGATTTTTGCGTAATTCCTTTAGGAGGCCTGATGTTCAGGTCTTTCCAGTTTTCTGAGCGATTGATTGATGGAAGATTTGCCAGATATTTTAAGACAAATGGTTTAATATTTTCTAAAGTGAATGAACCAACAAAGAAGAAAGTGAAATCGGAAGCATCCTTAAATCTATCTTCATAAAAATTATACATCTTCATAAGTTGAATTTGATTAATCATGGATTCATCCCATGGTTTAGCTCTGAAATGGTAGTTTGAAAGAGCATATCTGAGACTGTCAAAAAATAAATCTCTGGGACTATTTCTAGTGTTTTCAATACTTGTTTTGATATCTTCAATATATCTTTGCACAGCTTCAGCATCAATTCTAAAGTCAGAAAAATAAAGATAAATTAGTTGAAACATTGTTTCAATATCTTTTGTTGATGAGTTTCCCCTTAATCCTTCTCTAAGGGATTCAATAGTTGATGAAACATTAACAATTTTGTCACTAAGGAACTTTTCAAGTTGATTTTTATCAAAATTACCGATACCACTTTTATTGATTACGGTTGAAGCAGTTTTAGCAGAAATATAGTCTTCATCGGAGGAAAGTGAAGTTCCACCCGGACTGAATGATGTAAAAATGATTTCATCATTTTTAAAATTTGTCGGCTTTAAAACAACTTTGACACCGTTTGATAATTTCCATTCCGTTACACCTATTTCTTTAATCTCTTTTTTCGATAGAATTTTCCCGTCTTCAAGCTTTTTATCGAATAGTGCCGATTTTGGTGTATCATCAACATAAGGGGGTATTTCAGATTTGCTAATGCTTTCGAAAGCAATCAAGAGCTCAGATTCATTTGGTAATTTGATTTCTTCTTTTTCCGGGGCACTAATTAGAATAACACTGTTATTTTTTTTAATGAAATCAACTGATAATTTATTCACCTCATCAATAGAAATTTCAGGAAGCCATAGGTTTAGAAGTTGGTTTTCGTACTCAATTCCGGGGATTGATTCGCCGTTAATAAAATTGCGATAGAACTCAAAGGCGAAATTTTTTGATTCTGTTTTATCTTTTTCATTTAACATTTTTTCATAACTTCTTTGAATTTCATTTTTTGCTCTTTCAAATTCAGTCGGTGTAAATCCATGTTTTTTTACTCTAAAAAGTTCAGTCAATATTGTCTGATAAGCTTCATTAATTTTTTCTGGTTTCATTCCTGCAAAAAGAGTGAATGAACGAACGTTACCTACATCTTCAGTTTCGTAAGATACTGCAAAAAGATTCAATGGTGCATCTGGTTTACGAATTATCTCTTGAAGTCTTTTATTGAGCATCATTGTGTAGAGATCTGAGACAATTTTTTTTCGGTAGTCCTCGTATGTTCCTGTTTCCCGTTGTGGTAATTTGGAGATGAACTGAATATTAGGGAAAGAGAGTTCTTTGTCCGAGGCAATCGAAAATAAAATATCATCATGGTTGCCTAACGTAAATTTTTCTCTTGGTCTTGGATTTTGAGGATTTTTTAGATTCCCGAAATGTTCTTTGATTTTCTTTTCAATCTCTTTTTTGTCGAAATCACCAACAGCAATGACTGCCATTAAATTTGGTCTGTACCAATCTTTGTAAAATCTTCTGAGAGCATCGTAATCGGCTCTGAGTATGACATTAGTATCTCCAATAACATCTCTAATGGCATATTTTGAATTATAAAATCTGATTGGAGCATGCTTTTTTTGTATCCTGTCATCTGCACCTTTACCTAAACGCCATTCTTCCAGAATTACGCCACGCTCTTCGTCAATATCTTTGCCATCGAAAAGAACATTGTGACCCCAATCTTCAAGCACCTGAAAACCTTTATTCAATAACACTTTGTCGTCTGTTGGCAATGTTAGCATATAAACTGTTTCGTCCCAGCTTGTGAAAGCATTTAAATCATCTCCGAAGCGAATACCAGTGGATTCTAAGAAATTTACCAAATCTAGTTTAGGAAAGTTTTTTGTGCCATTGAAAGCCATATGTTCGCAAAAATGTGCTAATCCATCCTGATCGTCATCTTCGAGTATTGCACCTGCATTAATGACAAGCATTAATTCTGCTCTTTTCTCGGGTTTTTTGTTTTCCTTAATGTAATATTTCAAACCATTATCTAAAGCTCCAATAGTAATTTGATTATCAGGAGGAATTTTTTCGTTAAGGTTTTGAATATTGATTTGTTTTTGAGAATAAGAAGTAAAAAAGAATGAAATTATCAAAGTGATTGATAATAAGACTGATTTTTTCATAGTAATTATCCAAAAAATTTAGAATAAAAAACAAAATTATAATATTTTTCTTAAAAATCATATTATAAGAATTTTTTTTCTCCGTATTGCTACTTTTAAATCGAAAAATAAGTGGTTAAATATTACTTTATTTAAATTAATTACTGATAAAGATTTTGAAAGATTTATAAATAATCATATTTTTGTAGTTTTTATTTAACAGAACCGAGGTAGAACAAAAAATGTATGAAGAAATTCGTGATAGAACTTCTTTCAACGAAATAGAGCTAAAAGTAATTGATTTCTGGGAGAAAAATGGAATATTCGAGAAGACAATTGAAAGGAGAAAAGGGGCTAAGTATTTTAGTTTTTATGAAGGACCTCCAACAGTAAATGGGAAGCCCGGAATTCACCATTTAATGGCAAGAACTCTTAAGGATTGTGTTTGCAGATATAAAACCATGACGGGTTATTATGTCCGGAGACAAGCTGGCTGGGATACTCACGGTTTACCTGTGGAAATAGCTGTAGAAAAGGAACTTGGATTATCAAGCAAGGCAGATACATTGAAGTATGGAATTGAGAATTTTAATAAAAAATGCAAGGAATTTGTCTATAGAAATATTGAAATGGAAGGTGGCTGGCGTGAGTTAACAAGGAGAATGGGTTATTGGATTGATTTGAACAAAGCTTATATTACCTGCACAAATGACTATATAGAGTCTGTTTGGTGGGCTTTGAAGCAGTACTATGAAAAAGGGCTTATTTATAAGGGATTTAAAGTCATACCTCAATCTCCAACTATTGAGACACCACTCAGCCATCATGAACTTTCTCTTGGCTATAAAGATGTTAGAGATCCTAATTGCTATATAAAATTAAAAGTTATTGCTTCTAATCTGAAAGAAATTGAACATGGTGAACTGTTGGTATGGACAACAACACCATGGACTTTATTAGCAAATGTTGCACTTGCGGTCGGTGAGGATATTGATTATGTTTATGTTCGTAACAAGCGGTCAACTAAGGATGATGTGATAATCAATAATCTTGTTCTTGCAAAAAGCAGGTTAGAAGCCTTAGATGGTGAATATGAAGTAATATCAATGTTTAAAGGCAAGGATTTACTCGGGACTCAATATGAACAAATTTTTAACTTTAATAAAATTGATAGAGATAAGTTTCCCGATGCTTTGACTGTCCTGCCCGGTGATTTTGTCTCAACAGAAGACGGTAGCGGAATTGTTCATATAGCTCCTGCTTTTGGCGAAGACGACTATCAAATGTATAGGAAATTTAAAATTCCATTTCTTCAGCCAGTAACTCCAAATGGGCATTTCACACCCGATATGGGTGAATTTGCGGGAAGAGCAGTAAAAACATTTACTTATAATAAAAAATCGGAGGATGGTCGAGAAGAAACCTTTATTGAAGAAGGAGCTGATAAAGATATAATTTATGCCTTGAAAGTTGCTGGCAAACTTTATCGTTCAAGGAATGATTATGTCCATAGTTATCCACATTGCTGGAGAACCGGAAATCCTGTGATCTACTATGCCAGAGAATCATGGTTTATAAAATCCCCTGAATTCAAGGATAGAATGATTGAATTGAATAAACAAATAAACTGGCAACCACCCGAAATTGGTTCAGGAAGATTCGGGAATTGGCTTGAAGAAGTTAAAGAATGGTCATTGTCAAGGGATAGATTCTGGGGTACCCCGCTGCCAATCTGGGTATCAGAAGATGGAACCGAACAATTTGCCTTAGGTTCGATTCAAGAACTTCTCGAAGGTATTTACGAATATCCCGACGGAACAAAAGTTCCATTAAAAGATGCTGATGTTGAGATAGATCTTCATAGACCTTTTGTTGATAGAATAATATTTGAGAAAAATGGCAAAATTTTCAGAAGAGTCCCGGAAGTTATTGACGTATGGTTCGATTCCGGAGCTATGCCATTTGCCCAATTTCATTATCCATTCGAAAATCAGGAATTATTCAACAATAGTTTTCCAGCTGATTATATCGCTGAAGGTATTGACCAGACAAGGGGCTGGTTCTATACACTTCACAATATTGCGGTAGCTCTTTTTGATAAACCTGCATTCAAAAACATTATTGTAAATGAATTGATACTTGATAAAAAAGGTGTAAAAATGTCCAAATCAAAGGGAAATGCAGTAGATCCCTTTGAAGTTATGGAACGCTTCGGTGCAGATGCTGTCAGGTGGTATTTATTGGTAAACAATCCACCATGGAAAGCAACATTATTCAACGAGGATGACATAGCGAAGACAATCATTTCGGACTTTTTCAGGTCATTAACAAATATATATTCTTTCTTTGCACTTTACGCAAATATTGACGGTTTTACGGGTAAAGAAAAGCATGTTGATATAGCTGACAGACTCGAAATAGATAGATGGGTAATTTCAAGAGTTAATACTTTGATTGATGAGTATCGCAGCAATATGGAGAGATATGATTTAACCCGTGCACTACGTAGTGTTCAGAATTTTGTTATTTATGAACTATCTAACTGGTATATCAGAAGAAACAGAAGAAGATTCTGGAAAGGGGAAAATGATAAAGAAAAACTTGCTGCGTATCAGACACTAAGGGAGGTATTAATAAATGTCCTGTTGATGATGGCTCCTGCGGCTCCATTCATTGCAGAAGATATTTATCAGAAGCTACGTAGCGACGATGAGCCTGAATCTATTCATCTAATAGACATGCCTTTTTCGAAAAAACATCTGATAGATCATGAACTTGAACGTAAAATGTTAATTGCCCAAAAAATAGTAACATTAACACGATTTTTGAGAGAAAAGGCAAAAATCAGAGTAAGACAGCCTTTATCAAGAATATTGATTCCAGTTCTAACTGCTCAGGAAAGAAGAGATATCCAGCATTTTGAGTTGATTATCAAGGAAGAAATTAACATTAAAAATATCGAATATGTTACCGGGGAAGCAGAAATTGTAAGGAAAAAAGCAAAACCAAACTTCAAAAGTATTGGCAAAAAATTTGGCAACAAAACCCAGTCTATCGCTGATTTGATCAGAAATATGAACAATTCGCAAATTTATCAATTGGAACAGAATTCAAGATTTATAATTAATATTGATAATAATGAATATGAGATAACAATTGACGATGTAGAAATATTTAGTGAGGATATTGAAGGATGGCTTGTGGCAAGCGAAGAAGGTATAACTGTTGCTCTCGATACAACAATAACCGATGAATTATTAAGTGAAGGCATTGCACGTGAATTTGTTAATAGAATCCAGAATATCAGAAAGTCAAAAGATTTCGATGTTACCGACAGAATAAAGATTGAATTTAAAGCTGACGATAATATTTCTTCAAGAATTCTTAAACTTTCAAATTATATTTGCAATGAAACTTTGTCTGAAACTCTTGAATTAAATAATTCTATAAATGGGGAAATAATAGAAATTTTTGATGAAAATATCGAAGTCGTAGTTACTAAAGCTCAATAAACTTTTGGCAGAAGTATTTTTTTTATGTTATTTTATTTTATTTATATTATATTTGCAACTCTTTTACAAAGGAGTAAATTAAATGGCGAGTAAAACAAAAACTAATAAGGATGAACAGAAAAAAAATGATAAGAAATCTGTTCCATTAAAAAATAAAGATGTAAACGAGACCAAGGTGAAAAAGACACCTTCAAAAATTGATGATAAACCCTTGAAAAAATCTGAAGTTAAAACTAAAAGTAGTGGGAAAGAACCTAAAACCACCGGAACTGCTAATGATCAAAAGAAGACTGTCTCTGGTACTAAGTCGGAGAAACCTTCCTCGAAGAAAATCGAACCCAAAAAAGCTCCTGCTAATTTGAAAACTAAAGATAATTCAAAGTCATCAAAGCCTGTTGAGTCAAAGAAAACTAAAGTTGAGAAGCCGGTTGAGACTGCAAAAGCTGTTGAGAAAGAAAGAATCAATAAGGCAAAACCTAAATCTGAGTCGAAGGTAAATGAATCAATCAAAGAGAAAGAAGAAAAGAAATCAAAGAAAAGCATTAAACCAGAGGTAAAAGTCGAGGAAAAAAAGCCTACGTCCAAAGAAAAACCCAAAGTTCAAACTAAAGAACAAACCCAGCAAATATCAGACACTCCAGCTCCCAGAGAAAGCGTTGTAACCGAAAAACCCAAGCCAGCTGTTCGATATTCTGATGAAGATCTGGAAATGTTTAAGATGAAAATACTCGAAGTTCGAAAAGAAGCTATCGAAGAACTTGGTATGTTGAAAGAAAGGTTAGAAGATTTAACAAACTACGACTTTGCCGAGGAAAGCATGATTTATTCAATGCATATGGCTGAACAGGGATCGGAAGCTATGGAAAAAGAGAAGACATATGCTCAGATTCAAAGGATAAATGAATATATAAAGAAACTTGACGAAGCATTACAAAGAATTGCTGATAAAACTTACGGAATATGCAGGGAATGTGGAATTCTTATTGCTAAAGAAAGATTGCTGGCTGTTCCTATAACAACATTATCAGCAAGTTGGAAAATCAGAAAAGTATGTCCAGAAGACGGTATTGATAGAATTGAGCCTTTAAAATAATTTTTTTTTATTTTTTCCATCATTATGGGACTTGATAGTCCCTTTTTTTTTGAAATGAACTATGGCAAATAATCCAAAGAAAAGAATAAGCCTGTTTTTTTTAATCTCGTCAATATTAATTATAATTGACCAGATATCAAAATTCTTAATTTATCAGTATTTTGGAGTAAGTCATATTGGTTATGGTGAAAACGCATATTATACCCGGAATTTATACACAGATATTAATATTATTGGAGAGATAGTAAAATTTACTTATGTTGAGAATGCTGGGATAGCGTTTGGTATTGGATTTGGACCATTCAAGATCATACTAAGTTTATTTTCGATTCTTGCCGGTGTACTATTGTCAATATATCTATATAAGTTAAAAAACAATCATTGGGGAATAAAAACTGGGATATCGCTTATTCTTGCCGGAGCTGTTGGAAATTTAGTGGATAGGGTTTTTTATGGTGTCATCTTTGGTTATGCAGATATTTTCTATGGAAAAGTTATTGATTTTATACTTGTTGATATCCCTGATATCAGTTTTTTGAATTTAAAATATTGGCCTGTTTTTAATGTTGCGGATTCTTGTGTTACTGTGGGTGTCTTATTTTTGCTAATTTTTTATAAGCATATACCTTCATTTAAGGAATTATTCCCTACAAAAAAAGAAAATCCAGAATAATGCTTAATATGTTAATATTAATAAAATTGAATCGTATAACAAAATAATTGAAAATTATATAAAAATTTAATTATCATTTTTAGGATTCAATAAAAAATGTTATGAAATTTTAATGGATAAAAATAGTAATTATCCGGATTATATTGAAAGCATATATGAATTCAATGTTCCACCGGGACAAACGCCACAACGTCTGGATATTTATCTTGTCAATAATATAAAAAATGCAACCCGAACAAAGGTTCAAAAAGCCATCAGTGAAGGTGTTGTAACAATCAACGGTAAAGTAGCGAGGGGAAGTAAAAAAGTTCAGCCCGGAGATTTGATTATTTGTAAACTATTGAAACCACCACCTATTGAACTTATACCCGAAGATATTCCTCTGAATATAATCTACGAAGATGACTATTTAATGCTTGTCAATAAACCTTCCGGGATGGTATCGCATCCAGGATTTGGAAATCGAAGCGGAACTCTTGTTAATGCTCTCCTTTTTCACTTAGGGTTTAGAGAAAGAATCAAAATTGAAATTGATGATGATGACGAAGAAATAAACGATGAAGGAAAAATATTTGCAAGTGATTCAATAAGACCGGGTTTAGTTCACCGACTTGATAAAGATACATCCGGTATTATGTTGATTGCAAAAAATCCTGAAATCCATTCTTTTTTGGCAAAGCAATTTGCTGAAAGAACTGTTGAGAAAAAATACTTAGCTCTGGTTTGGGGTAAATTTGACGAAGCAACTGGAAGAATTGAAGGGGATATTGGACGATCAAACCTTGACAGAAAAATTTTTGCAGTAGTGAAAAAGGGCGGCAAACCTGCAATTACAGAATATAAAGTTATTGATGAGTTTCAGTATGTTTCTTTAGTTGAAATTAATTTATTAACAGGCAGAACTCATCAAATACGTGTTCACTTTTCGCATATCAATCATCCGGTTTTTGGTGATGTTCAATATGGTGGCGACAAAATCATTTATGGATATAATAACAAAATGCTTAGAGATATATATAATGAGTGTTTAAAACTGACAAGGAGCCAACAATTACATTCATTTAGTCTAAGGTTTGAACATCCAATTCTGAAAAAAAGCATGAAATTCGAAGCCGAGTTACCACAACTATTTTCAGAATTAATATCTAAATTAAAAAAAAGTAAGTTTTTATGAAACTTATTTCAATTTATTTTGTTATTTTACTTTTGATGGAATTTTTTTTGTATTTATGGTGTAATGAAATTATGAAAAAAGTCTTACCATTTGTTTTAGCAATAATTTTTAGCCTTTCATACCACAATACGCTTTTTTCAGAGGGATTAAAAAACGCTTTTGGTGATTATCATCTTTCATTTATAGAAAATAAAGGACAATGGCAGGAAAATATCAAATTTCTTGCTCAGAAAAACAATTTAAACTTAATTGTAACAACCGAAAGATTAATCTACGATTTCTTTGATGTAACGGGAGAGAAAATAACCAGAAGAAATGTAATTTCGATGGAATTAGTTGGCAGTAACCAGCAAAAACTTATCTCGGGTAACAAACCAATGGATGTTTATTATAATTTTTTTAAAGGTAATGATGAATCAAAATGGTCAGTAAATTGCAGAAGTTTCGGAGAAGTAGTTTTAAATAATATCTATAACAATATTGATCTGGTATTAATGACTGATGACGGCAATCCAAGATATGATTTTATTATTAAAAAAGGTGGAAACCCTGAGAATATAAAGATTAAATATGATGGCGTTCCCTTAACTGTCATCTATGAAAATACAATTTCTTTAAAGTCAGTCTTCGGCGAGATATTCAATAATAAATTAAGAGCTTTTCAGATAATTGATAATGAAACAAAAATTGTTGAATGTAATTTTAAGTGGATCAATGAAAAGACAGGTCTTATTGGTTTTGATCTTGGTCAATATGATAAGAATTATGATTTAATTATTGACCCAATAGTATTTGGGGGTTATTTTGGGGGAAGTGCAACAGATGAGATAAAACATTTATCTGTTGGCAAAAATGGTGAGTTTGTGGTTATTGGCATAACAAACTCATTAAATTTTAAAACAACACCCGGAGTATATGATGAAGTCTATAATGATGACAATGACATATTCATATCAAAGTTTGTTAGCTATGGAAGCGAGAAAAGAATAGTATTTTCAACTTTTTTTGGTGGAGGCTTGAGTGATTATGGCTCAGCAGTGAAGCTTGACAGCAAAGGGAATATTTATTTTACAGGTTGGACTAATTCAGCAGATTTTCCATATAAGGGTGGATATAGTAAAGACTATAATGGTGGTTATGACAGTTACGTTGTGAAAATGGATTATTCGGGTACCAATCTACTCTTTTCCTCGTTTTTAGGAGGCAGCAAGGATGATTATGGAACTGATATTGATTTGACGCCTGATAATAATACAATTATATGTGGTTATACTGATTCAAAGAATTTTCCGACAGGTAGCGGAGCATTTCAATCAACAAATAAAGGTTTAAATGATATTTTTGTATCCTGTTTTTCAAATACTGGAACTGCTTTAGCTTACTCAACTTTTATAGGTGGAACTTCCGATGACAGAGCTTATGCTATAGCAGTAGATGAATCAGGTTATGTTTATCTCACTGGCGAAACCACTTCCGGTGATTTTCCGGTTGCACCTTTTAGAATGTGGGGATCATGGGTTTGGGACAGACCCTATGATTATTCATATAATGGAGGAAAGGATGCTTTTGCCCTGAAATTAATTGGTAACGGAGGAAAACTCGAATTTTCAACATTTTTTGGTGGCACTCAGGATGATATAGGTCGTGCAGTTTATTTCGATGAAGATGGCACTTTATTTTTTGCAGGTGAGACTAAAAAAGAGACCAACAGAACTTTTCCCATTACTGAAAGTGCTTATATGAAGGAACACAAAGGTGGATGGGATTGTTTCTTTGCCAAAATGGATAAACCAAAGCAAAGTGGTACTTGGGGTGGTATCAGTCAGAATCTTATATTCTCTACTTTTTTTGGTGGTAGTAATGACGACTATATGAGCTACATGGTTAGAGATCCAAAAACACAGTCTCTATATTTTACCGGGAAAACTAACTCTACTAATTATCCTGTTGAAGCAAGTGATGTTACAAAACCATACGGAAGAAATGATGCTTTTTTAACAAGATTTTACAAGGATGGTAGCGGTCTCCTTCTCTCAACATTTATTGGAGGTGGTGGGGAAGATGTTGGAACTTGTGTAGATGTTGATGCTCGAGGCGATGTTTATTTAGTTGGAACAACAAGCTCAAATGATTTTAAAAACAGTTCAAATTCAATCCAACCAGCTTATGGGGGTGGAACAAGTGATGGTTTCTTTGTCAAATTTGTAACCGGAGAGATTTCAATCACAACTCCATCATCCAGTGAAAAAATTTGTAGAAAGCAAAAATTAACTATTGAATGGAGCTCATCAGGATTTGTTAGCGGGGATAAATATTTTATTGATGTTATTGAACCATCAACTGGTAAAATAATAAATATTGGAAAAGACATAACATCAAATAAATATAATTGGGTTGTTCCTGATGATTTTGTTTCCGGTACTTTTCATCTTATGGTTTCTCATGAATCCGGACTTTCAAATTTTAAAAACGATATTATTACCGTTCAGGATCCACCTAAGATAAATTATTTGAATTTATCTAGTCAGAATACTACTTTCTGCGAAGATGATAACTTTACCATACAAATTGATGCAGTAGGTCCTGATTTGAAATATGTTTGGTATCATAATGACAAAGTGATTGAAGGGCAGAAAAGTTCTAAATTAGAGTTAATGAAGCTAAAAGTTGACAATAGCGGAGATTACAAAGTTGTTGTTACAGGGGCTTGTGATCCACCTGTTACCAGTGATATAGTATCTATAAATGTCCTACCAACAACCGCTGTAAAAGTTCATCCGAGAGATACATCTGTCAAAGCTGGTAACTACGTTAAGTTCTCTGTTGAAGCTATTGGTGATAAACTTTCTTATGAATGGCAATGGAATGGAGAAAAACTATTAGGTGGAAACGAAAAAGAATATGTGATCAATAGCGCTCAAAAGTCTCTGGAAGGCAAATACAGGTGTATTGTCCGTGGAACATGCCAGTCCGACACTTCAAGGGAAGCTACACTTGTTGTTGATACTACTACTGTTTCTGTTGATGATATTCCGATTTCCGGGTTGATTCTGTATCTTAATGAATATATTATGGAAAATATTCTGACAGTAATTATTAAGTCTGAAGTCTCAACAAACTTAAAACTTGAAATTTTTGATTTTCTTGGGAATTTAAAGCAACACCAGACTTTAGGTTTTATTGAAACAGGTTCTCATAAATTCGATTTTTATGTAAATGATTTTGCTTCAGGTGTTTATTGGTTAAGGATTAATGACGGTCAGAGATATTATATGAAAAAATTCATTATACTTAAATAATTATATACTAAAGATTTATTAACCGCTTGATTTTTTATCAGGCGGTTTTTTTTTATTTTTTGTAGATTGCTTTTCTTTTTAAAACATTTTTTGTTCTAATGCAATTAAATATTTATCTATTGGTAATTATTATTATTTTTTTCCAATCATTTTTTATCACATCCCTTAATAAAACAACTTCGATTTATGCTAATGATATAAGTGTAAAAAACTCCACTTATGGATTTATTGAAAACAAGGGACAATTGAAAAATGATGCATTGTTTTACTCTATTGGTAAAAACATTAGTATTCTAATTTTCAAAAACAGGATTATTTTTGATTTTTATCGAAATGACAGCACTAAGATGGACTATACTAATGTTAATGGCATAAAAAATCGGTTTTTAGAATCCAGAAGGATGCTAAACAGACGAACTGGAATTGTAGTAACTATGGAATTTCTTGATTTCAATAAAAATTATTTTTTGGAGACTTTTGATGGAATCAGCAATATAAACTATTTTAAAAATGGTAAAGAAATTCCGGGTTTGATAAAATTCAGAAAGTTGAAACTCAATAATTTATATGATAATATTGACTTAGTCCTTTCTTTTGAGCAAGGAAAATTCAGATTTGATCTGATTTTGAATGAAAATGCAAATGCTGATAAAATCAAATTTAAAATTGAAGGTGGAGAGAAAATCAATGAAATAGACAACAAGAGTAAAATTGAAATTATCAGCCATTTCGGGAAAATATATTTTGGAGATATAACTACTTTTTATATTCCTGATAGAAATTTCAATGAATCTTTATTCAAAAGAGAAAATATTGAAACTGATTACCATCTGAATGGCAATATACTCTCTTTCAAGGTTGGGAATTATGATAAATCAAGGAAAGTTGTGATTGACCCGGTTGTTTATTCAACTTTTTTTGGAGGTTTGGATATTGATGAAATTACTGATATAGCTATAGACAAGAATGAAGACATAATAATCACAGGATGGTCCAGATCTGAGAACTTCCGGACAACACCCGGAACCTACGATACTCTATTTTATAGCGAAACAGATTGTTTTGTTTCAAAATTCAGACTAATTGGAGTTGATAAAAAATTAATTTTTTCGACTTTGATTGGTGGAAATGCTGACGAATACTCAAAATCCATAAGTCTTGACCCTGACGGCAATATCTACATAGCAGGAGAAACCGAATCATTTGATTTTCCTGTCAAAAATACACCATATTCAAGTTATTCAGGATTGAAAGATGGTTTTATCGCAAAATTCAATAATAATGGAACAAAATTACTCTATTCTTCATACTTTGGAGGAACAAAACAAGACAGAATTAATTCAATAGCAACAGGAAGTGCCGGGGAAATTTATATAACTGGAGGCACTTACTCAAGTGATATGCCCGTCACTATAACATACAATGATAATAATCCTAATAATAAAGGGCTTGAGGAAGCTTTTTTAACAAAATTTTATTCTAACGGAAGTATTCAGTATTCATTTTTACTTACTTCACTTGGATTTGAATACGGTTCAGTGATTTCGCTGAATGAAAAAGCAGGAATGCTTGTTGTTGGAGGTCAAACAAATAGTCCTGATTTGATTTCCTTCCCAAAATCAGGAGATAATGTGGCTATTGACTATGTTTACAATGGTGGGCAGGATATATTTCTTGCAATGTTCTCACCAGGACTTGGAACATTTAACTTTTGCACTTTCATTGGAGGTTCGGGCGATGATTTCGTTAAAGATATTTTGATTGATCAAGAAGGTAATATATTTATTGCTGGTGAGACTTCAACAAAGAATGCTTCAGTCAATCCAACAGTCATATCAACCGATTTCAGAATTTCTAACACAGCCTATCAGAAAAAAAATAACGGTGGCTTTGATGCCTTTTTGATGGGAATTAACAGGAATGGAACAAAGCTTTTGGGTTCAACTTTCTTAGGTGGGAAAAATAATGACTGTTTTCTTTCGATGGATTTCAATTTCAACAAAACTTCAATTTTCCTAACAGGATATACTCTATCCACAGATTTTCCAAGAGTAAATGCAGATGATAATGAAAAATATTATGCAAAAAAGGATATTATTGTTTCAAATTTATCTCTTGACTGTAGTAAGCTGTTATATTCTACGATTATTGGTTCAACAGGCGATGATGTGGCTAATGGTATAGTAATAGATAAATTTGAGGGGATTAATATTGTCGGTTCTACTAATTCGAGAGATTTTCCTCTTTATGATGCAATGGATAGTAATTTTTTAGGCGGTATTAGTGATGGATTTATTTACAGAAGGATTCAAAAAACGTTAAAGTTAACTGCAAATCTAAATTCTATAGAATATTGTCAGAATGAAAATGTATATCTTTCGTGGTTAGCTGATGGATTCGAAAAAGGGCATCTCTTCTCAGTTGATGTCTCGATAGATAACGGAAAGAGCTGGAAGCCGGTTATAACAAATTATGAAAGATTTGAATATATCTGGAAAATACCCGCAGATTTTCCATCGGGAAATATGAATAAAATCAGAGTTTATAGTCCATCAGGTATAGTGGCTGTGTCCGAAGGAAACTTCAGCGTTCTTTCTTCTCCAAGATTAAATAAGTTTGAACTAAGCACTACTGGAAACACATTTTGCGAAGGTGACTCTGTTGAGATTAGAACAGAAGTAGAAGGAGAACAATTAAAATTCCAATGGGAAAAAGATGGTAAACCACTAATATATCAGAACCAGAATAATTTGAAATTTACTAATTTAACTATGGAAGATGAAGGCAATTATTCACTGAGTATTAGCGGGAAATGTAAACCAGATGTGAAAACTCCACCGATCAAGATAAATATTAAACCTAAAACAAAGATAGTAAGTGATTTAGAAAATAAGAATGTTAAACTCAACGAAAATGTTGAATTTAGGATTCAAGCCAAAGGTTTGAAATTAACTTATGAATGGCAGCGAAATGGCATTAAAATTATAAATCAAACAGATAGCATACTTAGATTGAATAACGTAAATAAGAATTTCGAGGGATTCTACCGATGTATTGTTAATGGTGAATGTGGCTCGGATACCAGTAAAAATGCGTATCTTCAAATTGATACATCTATATCATCGGTTTCTAATTATAATTTTGGAGATGATTGGTTAATTATCAGATCTCTTTATGATAAAAATATTGATGATGCGTTGGAAATTGAATCAGAAAAGGAAGAAGAAATTGATATAAGCATTTTTGACATAAACGGCAAACAAGTATTTAAAAAATACAACTATAAGTTGAATTTAGGTAAAAACAGGATATCTTTAAAATTGGATGAATTTTATGTTGGAATATTTTTTGTTACAATAAAAAGTACGTTTATTACGAAAAGTAATGTGATTTTAATATTTGATTAGTTATAGTTTTATGTTAGAGAAAAGAGCAATAACGGAAGTTGATATTAATGATAATTTAGCGAGACGTTGGAGTATTAGGGCTTTCGACCCAAATAAAATTGTTGAGAAAGAAAAGATTTTGGCTATTTGCGAAGCTGCCAGATGGTCTCCTTCTTCTGGTGGGGATGAGCCCTGGAATTTTATTATATTCGATAGATTCAGAGAACCCGATTCTTTTGAAAAAGCAATTGAATGCTTATCAGATTATAATCAAATCTGGGTAAAAAATGCTCCTTTACTTATTTTGACAATTGCAAGGGATAAATGGAGAAACAGCGAAGAAATAAATCGCTGGAGCCAGCATGACACAGGAGCTGCGGCAATGAGTATGTATATTCAAGCGGTAAGTTTAGGTTTAATGGCTCATCCAATGGGTGGATTTTCAGTTGAAAGCGTAATCAAAGAGTTTGGAATTCCTCCCGGATTTACTCCTATGGCAATGATTGCAATCGGTTATCAGGGTGAACTTGATGTTCTTGATGAATATAATCAAAAAAGAGAAACCGCACCAAGAAAAAGAAGAGAGCTTCAAGATAATTTTTATTACTGCGAATGGGGCAAATCTATTGAATTTTAGAATAGCTATCTGACTATGCTGAATTTTTTCATTACTGAAGTTTGATTTTTACTCTTAATTGTAAACAGATAATTCCCTGTTTCTATAGTATTCCCGTTTGAAGTTTTAAGATCCCATTGAACACCACCGTTGTTGTTTTTTTCATCTAATTCCCGAATAATTTCTCCATTAATATTAGTGATAATTATTTTTGAGTCAGGTGGGATGTTTGCAAATGTGGCGGTTTCATCTATATTTATATTAATTGGGTTGGGATAAACATAAGCATCTTGAGCAGTTTCAGCATAAAAAACAAATCCGAGTGTATTCCCGCTGCCTTTCGTTATTGGGTTTCCTGATATTGCACTAACATTATTCACTGTAATAGTATAGTAATAACCAATCGAGCCGAGTAGTTGGGAGTTTTCAAGGACTATTTTAACTCTATCTGGTTCAATCAAAACCAAACTCAGTATTTTTCCGAATGGTTTTAGTGAATAATTTATAATATTGGTTGCATCATTCGAGTTTACTGGTTCAGAAAATTGAAGAATCAGTTCTGTCTTTGATATAACAGCAAGATTGAATAGGTATAACTCTTTACTCTCAGAAGAAGGAAAATTTTTAATAACGCGAATGGAAGTGCTAACTGTGGGATTCTTATAATAATCAAGAAAACTATCACTAAATAAAATTAAATTCGTGTCTCTTATTCCTTTATTATAAATCAGTATTATCGAGGAATCACCAGCGGTATTTGAAGAATTCGGTGTTATTTTATCTTTTAGTTCACTTTTGACATAAAAATTTCCGGGGTTTGGAGGAATATTTGAAAGTTTTCCCGAAAATTGAATTTTTATTTTATTTGTGTCTATTTGTTCTGCATTGATTGGGGAAATTGGATTATTAGCAAAAACTTCAATTATTTGAGAATAATCACTTTTTAAGTTTAATGATTTATTAGAAGCCTGAATAACAAAATAGTTCCATTGAAATTTTTTAAGCCCGCTGATTGTTATTGTGTTTTCATTTGTAGCGGCGATACTTTTAATGAAAAATTCATTATCGATCTTAAGAATTTCGAAAATTTCGTAAGATTCTGCTTTTTCTTGCTTATTCCAGACAATGACAGCAATTGAATCATTTATAGCAAAAGCCTTAACGCCTGAAGGTGGACTAATTTTGAAGTTAGTATCTAATTCAAAGAACTCTAATCCCCTGCCGGAACTGAAACCAAACTCATTGATTCCATTTTCATCAAAATCATAAACAATACCGGAATTTGAGAAAGCTACAGGGAACCAGCCGTAAGGTTTCATCCTTTTGGAATTATTATCCCATTTAAAAATGTATAAATTTGGAAATACAGATAGAAATATCTCATCGCCGGCATTCTTATCAATAGTTCCTGTGAATAATCCATTACGATAAGCGATACCGCTTTGAGTTACACCACTTTTAACACCATAGAACGATTCGCTCCAAATGAATTGGTAATTACCAGCTGAAGTATTTTTAAGTATTCTTAATGTCCAGACTGGGTCAACAGGGACTTCTTGTCCAAAGAAAAAAGTGCTGCCGTAATTTGCGGAAATTATTTCCTTAACTCCATCGCCGTCAATATCAGCAGACTCAAGAAATTGAGGGCTTCCTGAATTGGAATATAAATCCGACCATTCGCTAAGGAATTTCCCGTTCGAGAACTCATAAATAAAAATTCTTCCATCGGGCAAAGCACAGGCTAATTCAGGATTAGGATCATAATCGAAATTACCGAAGGCAATGCCGGGGGATGTTCCTATTTTATAATCCTCTTTGACTGGTTTAATTATGTCAAGAATAAGATATTTGCCTTCTGAAAATTTATATATTCTGATTTCAGATGAAGTATGTGCAATCAATTCTTCACGTCCATCTCCATTGAAATCAAACATTCCAGCCGCCCAAAGATCTCCACTTGTTGTGTCGGCAAAGATTAAATTATTAAAGGGATTTTCTTCTTTCTTCTTAGCTTGAAAAAGTATGCTTGAACCAGATGCTTTGGTAAATATTTCAATTATACTGTCTCCATTAGAATCGCCAAACCCGACAGGAATCCAGACTGTACTCATAGAATCTTTTTGAACAAATTTATCTTTTTCAAATTGATAGATTTTAGTAGATCGCCAGATTCCTCCGGAAATATCATTGACAACTATATTTTTTTTCTTGTCTCCATATATATCAGTAATCCCATTGAAAATATAAGATAGAGGGAGTGTATTATATTTTGTCCTGAAGTTACCAATGGAGAAATCGTCATTGCTTTTACTGAAAATTATTCTTCTATCTTTGGAAATATCGTTACTAAATTTGAAAATTGCTTTGCAATGATATTCTCTTTCGCTTTCCAATTCATCGGTCAGTAAAATCTGGTGAAATTTATCTTTTTTTAATTGGTTAACAATCGTAATTGTTTTATCAGTGGAAAGGTCTGTTATCTGAAGAGTTAGCTCGGAAATTCTATCAGTTTCGGCAGTAATCAAAATCGCTCTTTTGTCATTAAAAAAAACAGGAGTGGCTTTCAGTTGTTTTATGTTGAATGAATCAGCATCAAAAACAGAAAAAGAGAATCGTTTTTCAATCGTGCGGTTGTTTTTTAATCCGTTAACTATTCTGATAATATAATTTGAATTGTTTAGATTGCTTAAATTGACGAGACAGATAGTATCTTTGTATATCTGATGATAAATTTTTTTAGTGAGGGAGTCCCACTTTTCAGGATTGGAGTCATTGCTAATAAAAACCTGATAAAAATCGAAAAGAGGGTTAGTAATAGTTCCAATAATCGGAATATTTTGAATAAGTGCCTTTGAAATTTGACTATTATTTTCTGGATAATTAATGTATAGTTCTGAGGAATAAGAAAATTGTACGGCATTGGCTATGTTAAGAATTCCGGAGCCACTTTCTTTGTCCCAGCCTTTAGTATAGACATCAGTTGTAGAAGATTTCAAAATACCCTTTAATTCATCAGAGCTTAAGTTTGGATTTAATTCTAACAAGATAGAGGCTGAAGCACTGACTAAAGGAGCAGCCATGGATGTGCCGCTAACCTGTCTAAAGTCGCCGTTAACCGATGTAGTTAAAATATTTACACCAGGGGCAAGCAAATCCAATCTGTTACCATAATTGCTTAATTGATCTCTTCGATTATTGATATTCGAACTTCCAACAGATATGACTTCTTCATGGTCAGATGGAAAATGAGGTCTGTCCCATCCGTTATTACCGGAGGATGCTACTACTAAGCAGTTCATTGATTTAGCAAATTTTATTGCATCGTGAAGAATAGGGCTATAAAAGTTTTCGCCAAAACTTAAGTTTATTATTCTGATTTTATTCAGAGCAGCATAAACAATTGCAGAGGCAATATTGTCAGATTGACCGTTCCCGCTGAAATCGAAAGCTCTCAAAGAAACAAGTTTTGTGCCATAAGCAAGCCCGGTTATGCCAATGTTATTATTTTGACTGGCAACGATAACGCCTGAGACAAGAGTTCCATGCCCGTTTTCATCATAAGGTACTGGGTCGAAATCATACCAGTCCCCAAGATTGTCATTATATTGACTAACAAAATCATAACCAATAATATCATCAATATAACCGTTGCCATCATCATCTTTTCCGTTAAGATCTCCATACAAGCCATCAATAGAGACTGTGTCGCTCCAAGGCTCGAAGCTACCATTTTTGTTAACGTCTTCTTCTGGATTGATCCATAAATTGTTTTGTATATCAGGATGATAAAAATCAATGCCGGTATCCACAACACCAACTAAAACTCCCTTGCCGTTTGCTTTAGACCAAGCTTTCTCTGCATTAATAGCTTTAAGGTACCATTGATTTTTATATAAGGGATCATTTATAACAACTTTATCTGATTCAATATTATAAACAAAATTTTTGGAAACATTTTCGACCTCTGATAAATTTTCAAAGAAATGAATAAGCGAATCTTTGAGTTCAGATTTTATAATAATTTTATAATATCTTGATAAATCATCTAATATACTGTTTTGTTTGGTAGAAAGGAGTGAATTATTTTTTAAGTAATCGTTAAAATCAAAAAGCTTTTGATAATCTATCTTGAGATAATTCTGGTGATTTATACGATTAATTAAAGTAGAAAAATCTCTATCAGGTCTTAGTTTTATTAATATTTCTGTATGATTCTGAGAAAATAAATTTGAGAAAATGAAAAAAGAAAAAAATAAATAATTGAAAATTCTGAAAATGATTAACTTCATTAATACAAGAAAAAAAAATCTAAAAAAATATTGAGGATAATAAAATAGTTTTATTGTTGATTTATACTGATTGAATGGATTCCCACATTAATTTTTTTAATTTTTCGATTGACTCTCCGGAGACTGAAGATATAAGAAGTGGTTTTTTCTCGTGTTTTCCGAATGAGAGTTTCGATAAATTCTCTTTTTCATTATCGGTTAAGGCATCAACTTTGCTCAGGCAGATTATCCTTTTTTTCTCTAACATCTTGGGATTATATTTTTTAATTTCATTCATGAGTATTTTATAGTCCTTTTTTGGGTTATCAGAAAGGGAGTCAATTAGAAAAACAAGAACATTTGTTCTTTCAACGTGTCTGAGAAATTGAATTCCGAGCCCTTTTCCGTCTGAAGCATTTTCTATCAGTCCAGGTATATCCGCAACAACAAAGCTTTTGTCTAAATCTATCTTTACAATGCCAAGATTAGGGACAAGAGTAGTGAAGGGATAGTCGGCAATTTTAGGTCTTGCAGCTGAAATCACTGATATAAGTGTTGATTTACCTGCGTTTGGCATACCAACAATTCCAACATCGGCAATTAATTTTAATTCGAGGATTATTTCCAATTCCTCGCCGGGTTTTCCTTCTTCGGCATATCGAGGAGTTTGGTTGGTGGGTGTTGCAAACTCGGAATTTCCCTTTCCCCCAGCTCCACCAAAGAGAACAATATGTTTTTCATCAGGGAGAGCAAGGTCTGCAATTACTTCTTCTGTTACAGAATCTTTGATAATTGTTCCCGGTGGAACCCGTATAATAATATCTTTGCCATTTTTACCTGTTTTATTGCTTTTTCCGCCCGGTTTACCGTTTTCAGCTTTATAGAACTTTTTATATTTAAAATCAAGCAAAGTGTTTAAATTTGGATCAACAACAAAAACAACATCACCGCCTTTGCCACCATTACCGCCATCAGGACCGCCTTTTGGAACATATTTCTCCCTGCGAAAACTAATATGTCCATCCCCACCATCACCACTTTTGATTACAATTTTTGCTAAATCAATAAATTTCATTTTAATTGACTTCTTTGATCATTGAAATGAGTATTAAATTCATAGTCCAGAGTGTGTTCATTTATTTCATTTGAGAAAATAATAATTTCATCAATATCACAAATCTTTAAATCAGATGGCTTAACTAAATACTTTTCAAATTCAGATTTATTGGATAAATTGGTGAGGTATTTTGATATTTCGCTTGCTGCACTAATGATTTCAGAGTTGTCTTCATCGTGTTCATTGTTCGTGGAGATTAGCTTGTTTAATTCATTTTTTACTTTGTTAGCAACTCTGATTAGTTCAGCTCTGTCGGGTTGAACGAACAATTCAAATTCATCATTTGTTAGTGGTTCAATCAAAGAATCCTTTGATAGAGAAATTTTAGCAAGGGGACTATCCTTCTCCATTGAAGAATTGGCATAATTTAATCTGTTGTCAGGAATTATATTAATATGAGACTGATTAAGTTGCTTAATAAAACTTTCGATATTCCTGCGAAATTCATCAATTTTTAATGTTGTGATATTTTGATTGATGCATAAATTCTCGAAATACACTTGTAAATTTTTAAATTCGAAATCATTACAATATATTAAAATAGCTTCGATTGGAATTTCAAATTCATTGGAAGAATCGTTTTTATTTAATATCTTGTTCAATTCAAAAAAAGGATTAAAGATTGATTCAATGGATAAATTACTCATTAAATGTATTTTTGCTTTGTTTAGAATATTAATAAATTCAAATCTTGAGATATTTTTATCAGGATAAAAATCAAAGTAAAATTGATTCAAAGAGGAAAAATCATAATCGTCTCTGGCAAAATTATTGGAAAAATGTTGGCGAATGAAATTGATTAAAAAGTCCTCTCTTAAGAAGTAATTCAGTCTAAGTGAAATTTCGGAAAGAGGTTTTTGCAATTCTGTACGATAAATAAACCAAATTAGAGTATGGAAGGGCCTGAGTAAATAATTTATTTTTAAATTTATAGCATTTTTAAGCAAAATATCTAAATCAGTTTCGTTGAATATTGTGTTTTGATATAAATAAAAGTTTAGTTCCTGATTTATTTTTTTAAATTCTTTGTTATCGAGGTTAAAATTAGTTAATGAACTTCTTTTCAGGTCTTCCTGATAAATCCACCAGATGACTTCGGAAGAAATATAAACTTTATAAAATTCATCAAGTTGATTATCAATCAGGATTTTTTCTAAATCAATAATATTATTATCAAAGCTAAAATGGGATTTGATTGCTGAAATCAGTCTTTCGATATTTTTTTCAAACATCAGAAATTATTTTGAAGATTAACCAGATATTAGTATATCATTTGTGAATATATTTTTTGGAATCAATGGTCTGGAGATGGTTAATAAAGTCTCTTTAGAAAGAGTTTTCTGGCTTACCATTTGTTTTCCTGCGTCTATTGCAGCGTTAAAGATATCGTCAATATTAACACCCATCCCCTGAAGCATACCAATAGCCCATAAATGCGGTCTATGTATAAAGCCAATAAACTGTCGGTTAAATAATTTTACGAAATGTTTTAAGTGATTACTATATATAGAAATAGCATTAGATTCCCAATTATCTGAAGAGGCAATAAAAGCAACTTTACCTTTGTGTCTCGGGTGAGAATTCCCGTTCGTAGAAATAGCAAAATTCGGTTGATACAAAGGTTCCATCCTATCAAGAAAGTTTATAAAAGTTTGGGCTGTCCAGTTATTATTATTATAAAGACTAAAGATCCATAGGTCTGATGATTGAAGCTTTGGATAAATTTTTTGCATATCGTCTTGACAGAGACATTTACCATTTGAGAGGAAAACAGGATCATCTGTGCAGCCTCGACAAGGACTTATAGATAATTTGGAAATATTTATATACTCAACTGAAACTTTCTGTTCTTTGAGCCCTTTGGAAATAGAGTTGAGAAGGTCTAAATGATGCTTGTTTTCGGGCTTATTACTAATATCGAGTAAAATTGCATTCATACATAAGCTAAAATATTAAAAATATTGAACAATAGTTTTAAACGAAAACCTTTCTATCAATATTGTTTAATATTTCAAAAAAGTTTCAACAAAAAAAGGGGTTGACTCAAAAGTCATTATCTTTGGAACAAACAAGGATGTTTGTTCTACTAATTACTTGAATTATATGGTAGGTTAGGGGTCCTCGCCTGACCATTTATTCATAAAATTAGTCTGTTGAGACAGCTTCTTTTGCAAACAAGAAAGATTTATAAACTATAAAATTTTGCCGCTGAAATGTCGCATAAATTGGGCACGCTCGAAAGAGGCAGGATTTAAACTTTTTGCCTGACTCATTTTACCTCTGAATTCGCTTATGGAATTGAAATTATGCTCATCCATCCAACTTTGAATGTCTTTTAACATTTGTTCGATGTAATGAATACCATTTTTGTAGAGTACCGACGCAACCTGAACGGCATTGGCACCGGCTAAGAGTTGTTTGATAACTGCCCTTCCATCATGAATACCAGTAGTCGCAGCAAGGTCGCATTTTACTCTTTCCGCCATAATCGCAATCCATCTAAGTGAAATAGTTAGTTCAGTGGGTGTGCTATAAATATTAGCCGGGATAATTCTGAAATTATCAATATCGAAATCAGGTGAAAAAAAGCGGTTAAACAATACTAAACCAGATATGCCAGTATTTGAAAGTCTTTGCAGCATTGTGCCTAAGTTGGTAAAGTAATAACTAACTTTTAACGCAATTGGGATATGAATTTCTTTCCTGACTTTAGAAATTACTTCAAAGTAAGTGTTTTCGTTCTCTTCGCTGCTTCTTTCGAAATCAGAAGGTAGAATAAAAAGATTTAATTCCAAAGCATCAGCACCAGCTTCTTCAAGTTTTTTTGCAAACACAGGCCATTCGTTAGCTGAGACACAATTTATACTTGCGATAACAGGTATGGAAAGAGATTTTTTAGCATCTTCAATTAGGAACAAATACTTGGTAACAGTATCCTCGACATCGGCAAAATCAAAATGATCAAAAATTTCTGGATAAATATGTCCCGGAGAGCTCATTGCAACTTTGCTCTGTTCCAATTCCATAATAATTTCTTCTTCGAAAAGGGATTTAAGAACTACAGCCGAAGCGCCATGTTTCTCTAAATCTTTTAATCCTGCTAAGTTTTCTGTCAAAGATGAACTTGCAGCAATAATTGGATTCTTTAAATCGAATCCCATATACTTTACCCTTAAGTCAGCCATAATATTTTTCTTTTTTTATTGAACATTTATTTGACAAAAATAAGTTATTTTCATATTAAATTAAGAGTTAATTTAAAATATTTTCTTTTATGTATAATTTTTGTTACTATGTTTTGGATATAGAAAAATACAATTTGGGAGCATTTTATCAATTCATAACATTAAAAACAATTTTAATTTTTTATTGTATGAAATAGCAGCATTAATTTTGCAAGAAAAAAACTGTAACCACGTTTTTTTTGGTTTAGATTTTGCTTTATTAATTTTACTAATTAAATTAAAATAAATTATAATATCGCTTGATATAAAACAAATTGAGTACAGATTTCAAAATATATGGTTTTATAAGGGTTGCTGCAATATCGCCTGAAATAAAGGTTGGTGATACAGTCTTCAATACTGATTCAATTATCAGGTCTTTCTCTATTTTGAAAGGAAAGAAATGCAATCTGGGGATTTATCCAGAGCTATCATTAACTGGATATACCTGCGGAGATTTGTTTTATCAGAAAAAGTTGTTGGATTCTGTTTATGAGTCTATTAATTTATTGGAAGCCGAAACAAAGAAAGCAAATCTCACTATTCTTGTTGGTGCACCTATCAGTTCCAATGGGAAATTATTCAATTCAGCTATTTTGATATCAAATGGTTTAATAAGGGGAGTTATCCCCAAAACATATCTTGTAAATAACAATGAATACTACGAAGAGAGGTGGTTCTCATCATCATTGGATAATTTTGAAAGTGAAATTAAAATAAATGGTCGAAAGGTTCCATTTGGAACAGATATATTATTTGATTTCAATGAAATTAAGGGTCTAAGACTTGGTGTTGAAATATGTGAGGATTTATGGGCTGTATTTCCTCCCAGCCTATATCAATCAACTGCCGGTGCAAATTTAATATGTAATTTATCAGCAAGTTCCGAATATTTATCAAAAGCTGACTACAGAAGGGAACTTGTAAAATCTCAATCAGCTCGTTGTATTTCAGCTTATGTTTATTCTTCCAGTGGTCCGAATGAATCTACCTCGGATTTAGTATTTTCGGGGCATTGCATAATTGCAGAAAACGGTTATGTTTTAGCCGAAAATGAAAGGTTTAATTTCAAAACGGATGTAATTTTTTCTGATATAGATATTCAGAGAATAAATCACGATAGAATAAAAAATAATTCCTTTGGTTTTTCTAAGGCTTATAAGGAATTTAGAATTATAACATTGGAACAGAAATTTGATAAAATTAGTGATCTATTAAGAGTTATTAATAAAACACCATTTGTTCCTTCAAGCCTTAATGAAAGAAATTCAAGATGTAAGGAAATATTTGAAATACAAACAACTGCATTATCCAAAAGACTAAAACATATAAATTCAGACAAGGTTTTGATTGGATTATCTGGTGGTTTGGATTCAACATTGGCACTTCTTGTGGCTGTCAATACTTATAAAAAATTAAAATTCCCTCTAAAAAATATTATTTGCGTTAATATGCAAGGTTTTGGAACCACAAAAAGAACAAAAGATAACGCAAAGTTGATAGCTAACCATCTAAAAGTGTCATACAGGGAAATAGATATCAGGAAAACAATAAATTCTCACTTTGAAGATATAAATCACCCACCGAATAAAGCTGATATTGTTTTCGAAAATGCACAGGCTCGAGAAAGAACCCAAATATTGATGGATATGGCAAATCAGTTTGGAGGGATTGTTCTTGGGACTGGTGATTTATCAGAAATAGCACTTGGTTGGTCAACTTATAATGGGGACCACATTTCTATGTATGGAATTAATTCAGGAGTACCAAAAACATTAGTAAAATATATTATAAAATGGTGCGCAGATGTCAAATATTCTGGTAAGATTTCAGAAATTCTGAACGATATTATTGACACACCAATATCTCCTGAACTATTGCCTGCAGATCCCACAGGAAAAATCCAGCAAAAAACCGAAGACAGCATTGGTCCATTTATTCTTCACGACTTTTTTTTATATCATATGATCAGGTTTGGATTCGAACCCACAAAAATTCTTTATCTTGCTGAAGTTGCGTTTAAAACTGATTTTAAGTCTAAAGAAATTGCAAAATGGTTAAAAGTATTTTATCAGAGATTTTTTCAAAATCAGTTCAAAAGAAACTGTATGCCTGATGGCGTCAAGGTAGGAATAGTAGCTCTTTCGCCAAGAGGGGATTGGAGAATGCCGAGCGATGCTGAAGTTAATTTATGGCTTGGTGATTTGGAAAAATATTGATCAAAAATTATGAATTCTGAATCAAGGATATTAAACATAGTTCTGGCTGATGACCACGAAATAATGAGAGTGGGGCTTAGAAGATTATTAACATTAGACCACAGGATTAACATTTTAGGTGAAGCCGATAATGGACGGGACGCATTCAAACTAGTCGAATATTATAAACCAGATATTGCTTTATTAGATATAAATATGCCAGTAATGAACGGTATAGAAGCTACTAAGTTAATAAAGTGTTATGATGCTAATGTGGCAGTAATAATGTTAACTGCCTATGAAGATTACGAACATCTCGAAATGGCACTCGATGCTGGTGCAGATGGTTATTTATCAAAAAATGTTAATTCAAAATTTCTCATAGAATCACTATTTCTTGTTACCAAAGGAGAAAGAGTTTTCAGCAGAAGCATTTTAAATCTGATGCATAAAAAAATTCCAACCGAACACGACGAAGAGGTTCAACCAGTCAGATTAACACGAAGAGAACAAGAAATAATTAATTATTTAGCTCAAGGATACAAAAGTGCAGAAATAGCAGAGAAAGTTTTTTTGAGCATCAGAACTGTTGAAACTCATAGGTCTAACATTATGAAAAAGCTTGGATTAAAAACTGCGTCTGCTCTTGTTAGATATGCAGTTATAAATTATGGCTTAAAACAATAAAAATTATAAAAATATTTAATATTTTGAAATAGTAATATTGCTTTATTTAAATATTGTTTTAGTTTTAATAATTTGTTAATTTTATCCGATATTATTATATTAATTTAAATAATCCTTATGGAGGTTTTATGAATTTGAAATTCATACGAAAAATAAATTTTAATCCGATAATTTCTCTTTTATTTGTTACAATTCTGCTTCCGGGATTAATTAATAATAGGTTATTTTCTCAAAGCCAGAATGCTGGTATTGGTACTAATAATCCTGATCCATCGGCAGTTCTTGAATTAAGCAATGATTTACTGACATCACCAAAGGGTTTTTTAATTCCGAGAATGAATCAAAGCAACCGAAATTTAATATCGTCTCCTGCCACCGGTTTGATGATTTTTCAAACAGATAATACTCCCGGTTTTTATTATTATGATGGTTCGAATTGGATTAAGATCATTGCAGGCTCTATCAATCTTGTAACAGAGGTTACTGGAATACTTCCCATTGCCAACGGTGGTACTAATACAAATGCAAATCCAACCGCAGGAGCAATTGCCTATGGAACAGGAACTCAATATGCTTTTTCTTCCGTTGGTACTACGGGTTACCTTTTAACAAGTGGAGGTAGCGGAGCACCAACCTGGACAGACCCTTCAACACTTGGCGGGGCTAATAGCTGGTCACTTAGTGGCAATACAGGAACTAATCCAAGTAATAATTTTTTGGGGACAATTGATGCACAGGACTTTGTCATAAGGACTAATAATACTGAACGGATAAGAGTTACATCAGCAGGAGTTATAAACCTACCCGGTTTATCACCAAATTTATATTTAAAAACTGATGGTTCAAGCAACGTTATTACCTCGAGTTTAGCAGTTAATGATTTAGCCCTGAACAGCGGGCAAATAATCGTTGGTAATTCTTCTAACATAGCAACTGCGGTTACAATGTCCGGCGATGGTCTAATTAATAATACCGGTGTACTGACGGTTACGGGTTTACAGGGTAGGGCAGTTGCAAGCACAGCACCGACTGATGGTTATGTATTAAAATGGAACAATACAGCAAGTCAGTGGGAACCTGCTGTTGATGCTGGTGGAACGGGAGGCTGGATGCTTTCTGGCAATGCGATAAGTACAGGTGATTTTTTGGGAACGACAAATGCACAAACTTTATTGATTAAAACAAATAACACCGACAGAATTAAAGTTACATCTGCTGGTAATGTTGGTATTGCACCTAATATTGGAAGCATAACAGTTGACGCTAGTTCATCATTGCATGTAATAAGCTCTGCTGATGCTAATTATGCCATAAGAGCTCAGGGAAATAACGGGCAAACACAAAATCCAATAATTGATATTTATGGTTTGACAAATGGTGATGCAACTTTAAGATTTAATTATAGCGGTACCAATTATATGATGATAGGATTAGACTATTCTGATCAAGTTAACTTTAAATTAAGTACATCTAATTCTTTTAATAGTAATTCAACCGGGTATACAGCTTCTGCATTGATGATGCAAATTCATACAGAATCAGGCAGCGAAGGAATTATTGACTTCAATCATCAAAGCAGGGCAAGGGCATATAGGAATGCTACACAGACAATTTCCAATGATACATGGACAAAAATTCAGTTTAATTCTGAAACATTCGATGAAAAAGCTGAATTTGACAATTCTACTAATTATAGATTTACTGCCAAAGAAACTGGTTATTATCAGGTAAATGCAAGAGCTGAATTTGATTTTTCATCACTAGGTATTCCTGGTAGTACAAATAGTTACATAAGTATAGCAATATACCAAAATGGCTCTGCATATGCATATGGGTCAAAACTTGGTTTAAACAACAGTGATGGTACTTTTAATGGTATTAGGAACAACAATTCACCAGTAGTTTCAGATATTGTTTTCTTACAGGCTGGAGAATATATTGAAATTTTTGTTTATCAAAATGCAGGCGGGAATTACAACATAATCAGTGGATCGGCAAATACTTATGTTTCAATCCATAAGATTAGTTAAAAGGATTTAGATATTATTCATAACAAATAAAAGTTAAAAATAATAATTATGAATATTCAAAGTCAAAAATTAAAATTAATTAAAAGAATAATAGAAATTAAAGATAAGGAGAAAATTAATCAGGTTTCTAATATTTTAAAAGAAGTTATAAATACCAGTGAACCCGGCAAAATCCGAAAACGTGGAATTGCTAAGGGTTTTTTTACTTATGTATCTGAGGATTTTGATGAACCTTTAGAAGAATTCAAGGATTATATGCCATGAATTATCTCATAGATACTTATGTATTAATATGGTTTTTGGATGATTATGAACTCATTCCTGAAAATATATTATCTGAAATTGAAAATCCTGAGAATTCAGTTTTTATTAGTAAAGTAACTTTATGGGAAATGGCAATAAAATATAGTTTAGGAAAGTTAGTTACGTCTAAACCATTTGAAAATATTAATGAATATTTAATACTTAATAATTTTGATTTATTAGACATTGATTTTGCTCATTTGAATATATTATTAAATATGCCTTTTTTTCATAAAGATCCATTTGATCGAATGATTATTGCTCAGGCAATTTGTGAAAAATTGACTGTTATTAGTCATGATAAAAATTTCAAAAATTATAGTATTGATATATTATGGTAATATGAGACAATCATTTTGAGATTTGAGCAAAAACATATAAAACGAATACAAATTTATCTTTTACTGGGATTGCTTTTCACAATTTTCAGTAATCACAACTCTTTTTCTCAGGATTTGGTGAACATAAAGAACGGTTGTGGCATTTATCTTAAGGATGGTGTTACACTTACCATTAACGGTTCTGTTAATATAAATTCTGGAGGACTTATTTCCCAGTCCTCAAACGGCACAATAAGGATTTCAGAAAATTTCACAAATAATGGTCAGTTCATTGGTGGAACGGGGCTAATTTTGTTTTTCGGGAGCGGAAATTCGATAATCAGTGGTATTCAAGAGCTAAGCTCATATTTTTATAATATTTCTATAAACAAAGATAATCTTACCAACATCCTGCTTTATGATGCTAATGATACCTTAAATGGCTCTTTAACTATCACACAAGGAATTTTCCGATTTGAAAATAATGCTAACAGAATCTTAAGGATTTTGGGTGATATAAATATCTCATCAAATGGTATATTTGATGTTTCAAATTCCGGGACTAACAGAACTCATAACCTTTTTATTTCTGGCAGTTTAGCTAACGATAATATATTAGACCTAAACACAGGAAGTGGTTATATTTGTAATACTACTTTTATTGGTAATTCAAATTCAAACATTACAGGTACGGGCGTAACAACAGATTTTAATGAAATTACAACAAATAAGTCCAACCAATCAAACGAAGTATTTGTCAATTCAACAAACTTTACAGTATTAAACACTGGATTTTTGACACTGAACGGCGGAACATTTCATCTCGGCGGCTCATTCAATATAAATCAACCATTCTTTTTAACAGCTTCATATTCAATACCATCAAATTCAGGTTTCTGGCTGGATAATCCAAATGCAACGGTATCAGGTCAAAACGGAGATGCAAATCTTTCAGGATTGCTCAGAGTTTCAAATGGCTCTATGACGGTAGGAACTACTGCAACCAATAATCTTCTCTATTCATCGGGATCTCAAGTTACAATTGAGGGCGGAACTTTGAATATTGCAGGGAGATTTTCAAGAGATTTGAATTTTAATTCAACAGTGAATTACAATCAATCAGGAGGAACAGTTGTTGTTTCAACTGTAGGTCAAAGCACAGCCACCGACAGAGGAGCTTTCGATATTGGTAATACAGGCTCAACATTTAACTGGTCTGGTGGAATTATCGAAATGCAGCGTCAATCATCCAATACAAGTACACCATCCGGTGATTATATTGTTCTGGCAAACGGGGGAACAGTTTCAGGCGGTATATTGAGAATTAACGCATCTGCAGCCGGTCAAACAATCAGAATAAATACAACCAAACCTATCGGTGAATTGCTAATGACTGGAACCAATAGCCCGATAGCAATATTAAATACTAATTCTTTATCTGTTTTGGGTGATATTACTATTGCTGGAACAGGGGCAGGAAGACTGAATTCAAATAATCTAAATATATCTCTTGGTGGAAACTGGATAAATAATTCTGCGACTGATCTAACTGCTTTTACAGGTGGAACATCAAGAGTAATATTCAATTCCGGGACAAATCAAACAATCGGTGGCTCTGCAACAACAACATTTTCAAATCTGGAAATTAATAAATCAGCCAACAAAGTAATTTTAGGAAGACAGGTTGTAATAAATAATAATCTTTATCTGATCTCGAATCCTGCCATTCTTGATATATCAACTTATGATATTGAATTCAATACTGGCAGTATAATATATTCAGACAACGGGACATCATCAACAATCGAGCCCGGATCGGGTTTTTCTGCAACCAAGTGCATTCTTTACTCTGCAACAGGAACAGGTGGAGGTTGGATAAGAAGAAACAGAACAGGCAATATCTCAACTCCTACTCCTTTCAGATTCCCTGTTGGAACAAACGGTGTTTATACTCCTGCTGAAATTATCGTTAATACTGCTACGGTTGGAAGCGGAGCATATATCAGAATAAAACCTATACCACAGGAACAGCCAAATGTTCAGTTGAATGATGTATCGCTAAAAAAATACTGGATTTTGAACAAAAATAATATTACTTTAACAGATCCCCCTGGCGGAAGCGCCTGTGATGTCAAGCTTTACTATGCTGAATCCGAAGTCTTTGGCTCGGAAGGTAATTATCGGGTACTTGTTTATCAGCCACCTTGGTTAATTGATCCGGGAACAAGTTCAGTAGTTGATTTTAACACAAATCTGATTTATTCGGAAAGAGTCAGAAATGCAGAATTTAATGGAGATTGGACAGCCGGAGAGCAGGAAGCAGCCTTTGCAAAATACTATAGTATTGCTAATGGAAATTATAATGACCCTAATTCCTGGTCTAAAATTAATTTTGGGGGTCCTGTTTCCAATACTGCCCCTTCATTATCAACAGACAGGGTGTTTATAGGGGATGGAAAAACAATTACATTAACAACTAATACTCCAAATGCAAATTTAATTGAGGTTCAAAACACAGGCAGATTTTTAACTCAAACCTTTACTGTTAATGGTGATACATTCAGATTATCCCCGGGAGGAACTCTTGGAATAGGAGATGCTGCTGGAATAACAACCGGTGCAAGTGGAAACATAAGGACAACCTCAAGACAATTTGACTCCGCAGGTGTTTATCTTTATAATGGTTCTGGTGCTCAATCCACTGGAAATGCATTGCCAAACAGAATTCGTTCATTAATTACACAAAAACCAGCAAATGATGTATTAACCCTTTCTAATAACATTGTAATCGGTGATTCATTAATAATCAATAGCGGTATTTTAAGCCTTGGTACACGAACAGCAAATGCCGAAAATCCAAATAGAACTTTTATAATGAGAGGTGGTGAGATCAGGATAGGACTGGAATTTCCGAGTAATTATTCTCCTCCTACATTTACTGCTGGTACTGTTAATTTCAATGGCTCTGTGGCTTTTTCTGTTCCATCAAGCGGATCAACACCCGGAGTGTTACAGTACAATAATCTTACAATTTCTGGAAATAAACAATATGCATCAATAACATTCTCCACCGAAGGTGAAATCAGGATTGCGAATGTTTTTGATATTTCTAGCTGTACTTTCATAACTTTTCAAACTGATAGATTTTTAACAAGTGGTTCAACGATTTCGTTTAATGGTTCAGGGAACCAAAATATTCCAAGAACTTCAGGAACCAATGGCTCTAATTATGAATTATCATATTATAACCTTAAACTTGCCGGTGGGGGAACCAAAACTCTTGCTGGCACAGTTGATCATCAGGTTAATAATAATGTTATTATCGAAAGTGGCTCTACTTTCTCCCTTGGTTCAAGGGGGTTAACAGTCAGAGGAAATTGGATAAATAATGGAGGAAATTTTGTTAATTCCAGTCAAACAGTAACTTTTACAAATAATGTTGCTTTAACTGAGAATACAATAACTTCACTTGGAATACCATTTCATAATACAACTTTTAATGGACCGGGAGCATTTTTAGTAGCTGATTCAATGACGGTTAATAATCTTCTTCAGATCAGTTCAGGCGGTATTTTGAATTCAGGAGTAGCATCAATACGTGTTAATGGTAACTGGACAAATAATAATGGCACATTCAATGCAGGAACAGGTAGAGTGTATTTTGGCGGTGGTTCGGTAAATACAATCACAAATACAAACGGTGAATCATTTTATAACCTGATAATAAATAAAACAGCAGCAACTGTAAATTTAGCTGCCAATACAAATATTACAGTTTCTAACAATTTAATTTTTAATAGTACTGGAGCGGGACATATTACTTTTACTAATAGGTCAAATCAATTTGTAACACTTCTTGGTACAGCTATAAGGCAAAACCTTGGGCATATTGATGGTAATTTAAGGCTTTATATTCCGTCAGGTTCCGTTTCATCTGCATTTTTCCCTATTGGAAGAGGAAGTAACTACAGGCCATTGTTTTTAACATTAAATGGCAGCGGAGGAAGTGCTGGACTTCTGCAAGCACAGGATTCTATTTTTCAAACAACACCCACAGGGCTAAATGCTTCACAATATGTTCAGGAAAGATGGGCATTAAGCATTCCCGGAAACAGTACATTTGCTTTAGGTTCACGAACGGCTGATATAATGGTTACTTTTCTTAATCCTGCTGATATCAGGGGAGGTGCCAATCCATTACTTTTTGAAACAAGATTATGGAATGGCTCGGTCTGGTCAAAGCCAACAACTGGTAACAGAACAACGACAACGACTCAGTCATTGGGTTATTCAAGCCTTAGCGGGACATTTTGGTTGGTTGTTGGTCCGCCGACTGTTTTGTCTTTCTATAGTATAGCAAATGGAAATTGGAATTCTGCTTCATCATGGTCAACAGCAAGATATGGCGGTGAACCGTCAGCAATTAGTCCCACAAGTCCATCCATTATTTATATAGGGGATGGGAAAACAATTACTTTAAATGTCAATTATTCCACATCTGCTGGTGATTCAGTTATTGTCGAAACTGCCGGTCCAAGCGGTTTAGCCGGTAGACTAAATTTGGGAACAAATATTATATCTGGAGCAGGTAATTTCGCATTAAGAAGTGGTGGAATTCTTGCAATTGCAAGCACAGATGGCATAACAGCCTCAGGTGGAACAGGGAATATTCAAACCTCAGTAAGAAACCTTAATGAAGGGACTCATAATAACGGAAACTTCATATATTATGGTACGGCAGCTCAAAATACAGGTTCAGGATTACCGCCGGTTATAAATACTCTGTTAATCAATAATCCGACTACAGTTAGCTTAACAAATGACGTTCAGATGAGAGACAGCCTGTTCATTCAGATTGGAACTCTTAATTCCAATGGTAGAGATATGACAATTGGCGGTAACTGGAGAAATAATGGAACTTTCACCGCAGGGACGAGAACGGTAACGTTTAATGGTAATGGTATTCAAAGATTGATTCGAACCGGAGGTGAGACATTTTATAATCTGGTTATAAATAAGTCAAGTGGTAAAGTATTGCTTGAAGACAGCCTTTTTGTTACTAATCAATTAACATTTACAAGCGGAATAATAGATGCCCGAACTAACAACCGTTTTGTTTCAATCGGTAACGGAGCAAGCGTTTCGAGGGCATCAGGTCATGTTGATGGTGAGTTAAGGCGTTATATTCCATCTGGAAATCCATCAGCAATAACGTTTGATATTGGGACTTCCGATGCATATAACCCTGCAATTATAGATTTTAATGGAACTGGAGGAACAGCCGGGCATGTTAGTATGATAGTAAATGGTACAAATCATCCAAATATTAATGACATACCATTGACTCTCGATACAGCCAAGAATGTTCAACGCTACTGGAAACTTTTCCGGCCTCTTAGTTCTCCGTTCATTTTTGGGGCAAGAAATTATGATCTTACACTACAGTTTGTTAATCCTGATGATTTGAGAGGTGGTTCAGATCCACTTAATTTTGTTATGAGAAGGTGGGATGGGGTTTGGAACACGACAACCACAGGAACAAACACAAGCTCAACAACACAGGCAACAAATATAACAACATTTGGAAATGATTTTGTTGTAGGCGAACCCTTTGCAGTTACAAGAGTATTTTATACACGGCTTTCGGGAGTTTGGAACAGTATGGGTAACTGGTCCTACGATGGATATGGAGGGACCCCAGCAGATGATTATCCTTCTACGTCGGCTGATGTTGTTTTCATTGGAAATGGAAATACTATTTCGTTAGATCAGGACAGAACTCTTGCAAGTGTTACGGTGGAAGATGTCAATGGTCAGGGAACTTTAGATTTCAATGGTTATAATCTGCTTGGTAATGCTTTAAATCAGTTTACATTGAAAAGCGGAGGAAAATTAAAAATTACTTCAGCTGATGGTATCACTACATCAGGAGCAACAGGTAACGTTAGAACAGCTGTAAGAAATTATAACTTCAATAATCATTTTAATGGATTCTTTGTTTATGCCGGAAATAATAATCAAAATACAGGCAACGGAATCCCCGATACTCTCGGATATCTTGAAATTAATAATACCGGCACTAATCCAAATAATATTGTTACGTTAAGTAAAAACATTAGAGTAAGAAATAATCTATTGCTTTCCTCAGGTAAGTTAAACAGTAATAATTTTAATATTTTTCTTGATAGCAACTGGATTAATAATTCATCTTCAGATGCATTTGTTGCTGGAACTGGAACTGTATCTTTTGAGAAGGATAAAAATCAGTCAATTTCGGGTAGTACTTCAACCCAATTTAATAATTTAACCATTAACAAGACAAATAATCATCTTTCACTCGATACTAATATAACAGTAAACGGAACCCTGAATTTTTCTAGTAATTCACTGCTTAAAATTAATGATAATGATTTAAGACTGGGACCAAATTCAGGCATAAGTGGAGGACCATTCTCCACAAACAAGATGATTCAATCTGATGGTTCAGCTGGATCTGGCAGCATCATCAAGGAATATACAAATGGAACTGGAGTAACAAGGAATTTCACATTTCCAATTGGTGTTGGAAGTCTTTATAATGAAGCTGTAGTAAATATTGGTGGAGATTTTAGCAATGCCTCAACAAACATTAAAATTTTTTCTGGCTTGCATCCTAATAGAATCCCGGGTAATGACAATTTATTGGGAAAATACTGGCGAATTAATATTCAAGGAATAACAAATATTAACCCTGCTAATACCAATTTATCATTTTTGTATCAACCAGCAGATGTAAACGGAAACCAAACAAGATACATACCAGCCAGATTTAATTCAGGCTGGGAAGTGAACCTTGGTACTTCGAGAAATGCCACTACTTCTCCAATCACTGTTCAGGGAGAAACAGGATTAAGCGGAGATTGGACTGCAGGAGAGCCAAATTCATTTTTCACTGGACGAATATTTTATAGCCGTCAAACAGATGTGAATTGGAATAATGCCTCTTCATGGTCAAATGTATCTCATTCCGGCGCTGCTTCTGCATATTGGCCCGGACAAATTTTTGAACGGGATACTGTTTTAATTGCAGACACAGATAATATAAGATTTAATCAAGCAGGTGGAGTTCGTATTGATTCGCTTAGAATTGGTGGTGATTTAGCTGGCTCGCTTCAATTTGACAGAGCAGTACCATCAAAAAGTTTAACTATTTTGCGTAATATAACTGTCGAAAGCAATGGAACGATTAGTGAAATCAATACTAATGCTATTACGGACACACTAATAGTGTTTGGCAATTTCATAAATAATAACACCACAGCAAATGCTATAGATTTGAGACCAAGTGATAACAGATTTACATTTTTAGTTTTTTCTGGTAGTGGCAATTCAATAGTAAGTGGCGGGACAGGTGCTAATGGTTGGAGATTGTCCAATGTCAGGTTAAGCAAGACTAATGGTTTGAGTGATACATTGATAAATCTGTCAACAACTTTTTCAAGAGCACTGAATATAGCAAATACTGCAGATAGAAGGTTTGTTCTGGGTTCGGGTATTTACAGACATAATAATTCCGATACTGCAATACTTTGTGCTGATGGATCAGGTGCCTATACTTTTGGTACAAATTCAGGAGTTCATCTGGTTAGTGGAGGTATAAGATTTAATGAAAGAACAAATACAAATTCCAATACGTCAATCTTAATTGAAGGTGGTATCCTTTATGTAGGAAACAGCAATAATCCTGCAGAGCATTTCCTGTATGCTTCAAATACAAAATTTACAATGACAGGCGGAGAGATGAGAGTTGCTTCCTGTTTTTCTAGGACTCTGAATCAATCATATTGCGATTTTAATATGAGTGGGGGAACGCTAAGGGTTTTAACTGTTGGAACCTCGAGTAGTTATGGATATTATGGCTTTGATTTATCTAATTCATCATCTATATTTAACTGGAGTGGTGGAACAATTGTTATCACCAGACCTTCCGATGACGTAGATTATAAAGTTGGTGCTTCGACATTTAATGTAACCGGAGGAACATTGCAAATAGGAGAAACCGGTATAAATATAGGTAGTGGAGCAAACATTGCCCTTGGAAGCCCAACAGCTCCTCTCTGGAATCTTTATGTGAAATATACAAAATTCAGTACAAATCCAAATGACTTTAGATCTGCATTATTCTGGGATGGAGATTTCACAATTTTAAATAATGTAATAATTGATGCAGATGGATGTTTGGACTTGAATTGTAATAGTTTTACAATCGGTGGTAATTTTATCAACCGAGGAAATTTTACAACTGATGGTACTGGATGGAATGATAACGTAGGTGCAAGAAAAGTTACATTTAATGGAACAGGAGATCAGATATATGCAAATATGAAAGCTATTGCAACACATACCGGACCAAGTTACAATAATCAAGCTTTCTTCGACATTGAAATAAATAAACCGTCAGGAAAAGTAATTCTTGATAGTGCTGGAACATTCACCAATTCAAACATGATTGTAAGAAACACATTAAAATTTACTACCGATAATAATGCAGTAATAGATGCAAGAACACACAACAGATTTGTATTTGCTGATTTTCAGACAACAGGAGATTTAGCTCAGGTTCAAAGAATCGGGAAAGGTCATATTGATGGAACTCTTAGAAGGGAAGTACCAACAGGAGCTCAGACTGTGGAATATATTATTGGAACCGATACTGCTTATACCCCTGCAATACTAAGCTTAAGTGGGACAGGTGGGACAGATGGTCCACTCGATATGATTGTATTTAACAGCGTTAGTCCAGCACCTACAGATCCACCTATAAATTTATCAAAATATATTACAAGGCGATGGCGAATAAACAGACCTTCAGGTTCCAGTTTTGCTCTTGGGGCTTCAAGGACATATAGTTTAACTACTACATTTTTGCCACAGACTATTCCTGCCGGAGATGTTCCAACTGGTGCAAGCTGGACTAACTTCGAGCATTTTGTTTCAAGAAATGGCGGTGTATGGAATCAAACCACTACCGGTACCCGAACAACAAACAGCACTCAGTCAATTAATCATTCATTGTTTGATAATACTTCTAATGATTTTATTATTGGTGAACGAACATCCGTGGATTTTTATTCTGTTGCCAATGGAAACTGGACTTCTCCATCAACATGGTCAACTGTTGGATATGGCGGACCACCTGAAACAGTATTGTATCCTAACGCTAATAATCATCAGGTTTATATTGGTGACGGAAAAACAGTAACTCTGAATACCGATGCAAATGTTAAATCGGTAACAATCGAAAATGTTGGTTCAGGACCCGGTCATTTGAATGCTGGAATAAACTTTATTACAGGAGAGACCTTCTCGCTTAATGATAGCTGTATAATTTCAACTGCCCATCAATTTGGTTTAAGGGCAAGCCTGAATAGTGGTTCAATCAGAACAAACCAGAGATATTACGGGCGTTCTAATTATATATTCAACAGTTCTAATCAGACTCAAAACACCGGAGATGGAGTTCCAATTGGTCCTACTAATAGAGTTTTATCTCTAACTGTTAACAATACTGCACCTGACTCTGCCAGCCGAAGAGTCCTACTTACAAGCAATATAACATGTGATAGCAATATTTATATTCAAAGTGGCTTCCTTGATGCAGGTAGTAGAATTGTTCAGTTAAACAGAAACCTAATAATTAATGCAAATTCTAATTATATTCCGAGCCTCAGTACATTTGAATTGATTAATTCAACTTTAGATCAGTATATAACACTTAATAATTCATGGGGAACTCTCTTTCATAATTTTTATGTAAATAAACCAAGCGGAAAGGTTATTATTGATGGCTCTTCGAATGTTGATATTTTCATAAAAAATCGTTTAAGGTTTTCGACCGGTAATACTGCACCTATTGACGTTAGAACAAACAATAGAAGAGTTATACTAACCAACACCGGTTTTGTTTTAAGGGAAGGCGGTGGTTATGTTGACGGAAAGCTTAGAAAACCAATTTCGACAGGCTCTGGAACTTATACATTTGAAATTGGGAATGAAGATGATTATACACCTGTTATTCTGTCCTTAACTGGAACTGGCGGACAAGCAGGCTCTATAGAAGCTGAAAATATTAAACCTTTGCCGAACGAACCTTTCAGCGGAAACAGAATGGATCAAGCCCATGCAATACCGAGGTATTGGTCTTTAATTGGCTATGATAATTTTGCAATGGGGGGGAGATTAGCAAACGTCAATCTACAATTCCCACCTGCTGAATTAGCATCTCTTGATATTTCTACGGCGGTTATTCGCAGAAAATCAATACCAGCTGAAACTCCTATTTACAAAGATAGACGCAACCTGACCTGGAATCTGGGTCTGGCAAGTGTTGAGCTTGCTCCTGCTGAAAATAAATGGATAGGTATTGGCGAATTCTACGTTGGAAATAAATCACAGCGGATTTTTTATTCAAGACAGACAGGTAACTGGAATGATAATAATTCCTGGTCTTTCACAGGTCTTGGTGGACCACCGGTTCCTGCAGGGGAATTTCCAAACCCGGATTGGAATTATGGTATTGATGAAACTGAAGTCAGAGATAGTGTTGTAATCGGAAATAGCAATTCAATAACTCTTGGGTCTTCAATTATACCTGAATTAGCTTCGTTAGAAATTTTGACAAGTGGCAATTTGATTATTAATCAGGGAAGTTATATTTCAAAAAGTTCAATTGGAAGTTCTGTTTTTGCTTTAAGAGACGATGGAACGCTCACAAATAGAACTAATCTTGGAATAGAACCGGGCTTGGCAGGAATATTAAGATTTGACAATTTGACCAGAACTTTTGAACCAAATGCAAATTATGAATTTTCGGGAGCCTTTAATCAGACATTCGGTAGTGCTTTCCCATCAAATGTTGGTAATCTTACTATTAATACTGACAATAATACAAGGATAGTTTCAACGAATTCAGGAATTTTAAATATCTCTGGTAATATTAACGTTCTTACAGGACAGCTACGACCTTTGAACAGCACTGTTGATTTAAGGTTATCCGGAAATTTGACTGTTAATGGCATTATGAATTTCACAATTGATCCCGCCGGAAACAATACAACTTCAATATTTAAATTTGAGGGTTCTGCTGCTTCGAATCAGACGATATCAGGTTCCGGAACATTAGTATTTTCCGATTTGGTTATGAACAGGGCAAATCCAAGTGGCTTAGTTGAATTGAATATGAATGCTTCTGTAAAAGGAACGCTCAATTTTCTCGAGGGAGCAAATCCTAATAATCAAATAATTGCTTTAGGCACAAATAGCAATTTAAGGATTGAAAATTCAAATCCTGCTTCGATTCAAAACTATCAGGGAACAGGTATTTTGAGATATATCAGGACATCTAATAATAGTGGGTTATTAATAAGAAATGTAACAAATAATCAGACTTATGTATTCCCTGTTGGTTCTTATGACAGTGGTAACGATAATTATACACCGGGAAGATTGATAACTGAATCCTCAGGTGCTACTGGTTATATCGGTATGAGAGCATCACGTGGAAGTTCAACAGATCCTGCTACTGCCGAGGGGCATCTATACTTACCTACCGATAGAACTAATAGCTACATAAAGAGATACTGGGTTGTTGATAGTGTAACAACAACAATAAAGGGACAGTTAAGATTTGATTATATTGATAATGATATTGCGGGAGATGAAAATCTAATCACTTCAATTGGAAGGTGGAGACCAACAAGAGAGGGGAGTCCCGGCTCATGGCGACCGATTTATGGTAATGTTAATATCGGCTTGAATTATTTTGAAACATTTACTAATTTTCAGGATACTAATTATCGGGGTGATTGGACTATAGCAAATATTGAAGCATTCAGAAGACTGTTCTTCAGCCGTCAGACAGGTAATTGGACAGATATTAACAGTTGGACTGCTTCCAGAACACACTCAGGTCCTGTTTTCGGGGATTATCCTCAGGAAAGTCTTGATTCTGTCAATATAGGAGGAGGAAGTCTGGGAATTGGCAATCATATAATAACATTAGATATTCCATCTGTAACTATAGCAGGTATTGCAGTTGGCAGGACACAAGATACAACGGGAACTTTGAATTGCGGACCGAATATTATTTACGGTGAGAATTTTACTCTTGACAACTATTCGACATTAGCTATTGGCTCGCCTCAAGGAATTTCATTATCAGGACCAACAGGAAATATTCAGACAGTGTCAAGAAATTTTACTGTTTCTGGGCTTGCAAGTTTCATTTATAATGGAAATTCGGATCAGACAGTCGGTAACGGATTACCTTTAAATATCAGAAATTTGACCATACAAAACACAGGACCTATTGGAGATAATACAGTTACACTGCTTAATTCATTAAATATCTCAAACGATTTAAGTATCAATTCTGGAAGGCTTGACTTACTAAACTTCACAGCTAATAATAATTCCGGTACAGGAACATTTTCTATTGCTTCGAATGCTTCACTTCGAATTGGTGGAACCAATAATTTGCAAACTGCTATTAATAACTACGCTTCTTATCTGGTTGATCCAAGTAGTACTATTGAGTTTTACGGAATGTTGGGAGAAAATCAAACTATAAGCAGTCTGCCTGTCAATTTAGTATCGGGCTTGGGAAATGTGATTTTAAACAATCCGGGCACAAAATTTGTTGTAAATCCTTTATTAATAAGGGGAAATCTTATTAATTCAAATGGAGCAATATTACAAAACAATATTGGAGTTGATGCATTGGAAGTTAGAGGTAGCATAATAAACAGTGCTTCAATAAATAATGATGGGGTTATTGAAATCGGACAGTAAAAAATACCATATTTGTTATTAAAAAGAACCATAAAATATCCGTAGAACTACTGAATTTTAAGTAAAAATGAAAAAAAGTTTTGTTTTAAAAAAAAAATTATATAAATTTAAAAACATTTTTTTTGTTTATTTTTTTACAATTGTGGAAAACTCTGTAAGTAATTATTTTTAAAATAGTTAGCAGTTCTAAAATAAATAATTTTTTTTATATTTTGAATTGAGTTTGTTTTATAAAGAGTTGCTACACTAAGGTGATAATATTAGTCGTTACTAAAATAATTATTTGTATAAATTTAAATAATATTAGACAAAAAAATTTAGTAAATTAATTCAGTTTTAAGCCGATTATTTATAGAGATTTAAAAATTAGAAAGTTATGTATAATTATTAATAATATTTTTATTTTGGGAGTTTTATATGAAAAGAAATTTATCCCGCATAATTGCAGTAGTTTTAATATTCGGATTTATAATTACCGAATTAGCACTTTCTCAAAATTTTACTAATAATACTGGTGGTACTTATACCGCAGGAGCGAATGGCGTTATCAGGATGAAATCCATTTCAGGTGTGTTTGATGGAACAGCTGAGCTTGGACTTATCGGTTCAAGAATTCAAGGGACTGTTGATTGGAGACAGGACGCCGGACAAAATGTTCAGCCACGTTACTATACAAAGTTAGCAACTTCTGGCACCGGGGTCAAGAGTTTTACCGGTGATGTTTATATACTTGAAACTTATTTACCAACCGGTGGCAATAGAGTATATGGAACAAGTACTGTTCATTACGATGGTACTACCGGAACTCAAATTATTGCCCCTGAAAACGCTACAAATGGTGGTGGCTATTACAACTTAGATCTACCTTTAGCTTCACTGAAGACTAATAATGGAAATACAGTTGTTCAAAATGTATTTACCCATGCAAATGGTGTATTGACAAATTCTGGTACAGGGGATTTACAACTTGGAAGCGGTATTTCTACATCAGATGCTGATGTAATCAATGATGGAACTATTACTTTAGGAACGGGATCCTTTACTCAGACAACTAATATTAATAATAATTCAGGTGCTAATTTCAATGGTAATTCAGGTGCCTTTAATTTTGTAAACATAATAAATGCCGGAACTGTAACATTAGCAGCAGGAACTTCAACAGGAACGGGTCTTGTTACAAACACCGGTACATTTAATATGGGTACAGGCTCTCTCACACTTAATGGTGGTGGAAATAAATTTGCTAATAATTCTGGTGGTGTTTTCAATCCAGCCCCAGCATCTGGAGATGGGGTGTTTCAGGTTAATGGAAATTTCATTAACGACGCAGGTAGTCCCGGTGGTGGTGTTAATACTCTCAACAGAGCTGGAACCATTGACATTGTCGGAGATTTTACTAACACCTCTGGTAGTTTAACTTTGACTTCCGGGCAGACTATGAGCGTCTCTGGAGCATTCACTCGTGCAGCAGGTCAATTTACCTTCGATGCAGCATCTACCTTCCAGTATGATGGTGGAGCTCAAACACTTCTTGGTAATACTAATGCCGGTGGTGAGTTTGTCAGCTATGGAAATCTTGAATTAATTGGTACAGGAGCAAAAACATCCGGTACCTCTGCTGGACGAGGCGGTGTTGTTGTAGCCGGAAATCTTACTGTATCGCAGGAAACTGATATGACTAACAACGATCAGGCTTTAATAATGATTCATAACGGTTCTAATAATGATGTTAATTACTCAGGCGGTGTAGAAGTCAGAGGTAAATTCAGATGGGAAGGCACTGTTGCTGGAACACCGTACACATTTAATAATGATGAAACAATAATTACATTCGAAACGGCACCATCCGGAGTAGGTTCACATTTAACTCTTGATATCAGACAGCAAACCGCTCCTTTACTAGCTCAGAACTTCAGCACAGCAACAGACGTTAACAGAAGAATAGTTCCTACTTATCAAGGCGGTGGAAAGATTTCCAGCCTTCAGGTGATGTGGGAATCAACTGATGAAGTTGGCTTCACCGGAGACAGAGATTTATTCAGATTCGCAGAGGGATATTCAGGATCAGCTGATATGCAGAAAGTATCAAGGCAGGGTGCAACTTACAATAGAGCAAATACCAATACTTCACCAAGATTTTTAACTTATGCTGGCGGTGGTCCCGGATTGAATGGTATTGATCTTGTTGATGGATATAATGAAGACAATACTGATGTTAACAAGTATTTCAGGTTTGAGTCGGGTAACGATTTAATCATAACAGCAACCACTGCACCTATTATCTCTGTTACAAATGGAAGATGGACAAACCCAGGAACATGGGATGAGGGTAGAGTTCCAATCGCTTCTGATAATGCTGAAATCAATCACGTAGTATATACAGGTATTGCTACAGGACCTTTTGGTACAGATCCTTGGGCCGATGATGAAATTGATGGTTCTCTACCAGGTGATGCCGGAGCCGCTGCTAATTCTATCAGAATTATGAATGTTGCAAATGCAACATTGCTTATCGGTAACGAAGATAATACAATGGGAGCTGGTGAGAGAATATTCAGAACCCGATTGGTTGGTGCTAATGTTGGTATATTTAACCTTAATCCCGGACCTTCAGCAGGCGGTGATATCAATACTACACCCGCTTCAAGTTTGAACGGTCTTTGGGTAAGGCCTGCTTCAGTGTTCACTCCTGTCTTAGGAACATTGCAGATTACCAACACAGGAACTGTAATAAACAACGGTATAATCGAAATTGGAAATTAATATTTAGCTTTTTCGTCATAGAAGGCGGTGGTTTACCTTTAATTAAAGCCGCCGCCTTTTTTTTGATGTTATATTTATTTAAACAGAACTATGGATGGTTTTAAAGCCCATATAAAGTTAAAGCCGATTTACGTTTTAATAGTTCTGCTATATATTTCGAATCCATTATATTTGCTATCACAATATAATTTTGATAATACGGGTGGAAAACTTCAGAATAATGGAGTGATAAGAGTTAAAAGCGGGCATACAAGAGGATTACCTGACACGGTCGGTGGAAAATTTGAATTTCTCTTCAATGTGCCGAACTTATTTCAGGAATTTCCTGGAGTTACATATAATAAAATCCTGATTAGTGGTGCTTCCAATAAAGATATAGCTTCTGTCCGACCTGAACCATTAACATCTCTCGATTCAATCTGGATTTTGAATAATTCAATTTTGCTTACTATGGAATCGGGGGTGGATGCTCGCGCTTCGGTTGTTAATGATGCTACTGTTAAGGGGATAAAACAGTTCAGATTAATAAACGAAAATAAAGAGCAGGATATTCAAGGGAAAGGTGAATTCAATATTTTAAATATTGACAATCCCTTAGGCGTTGATATAGTTAATAATGGTGGTTTCCTTGTCTCAAAGAAATTGGAACTGACAAGGGGCGAGTTAAGAAATTCATCGGTTAATAACTTCCGAATGGGTGATTCATCATGGATTATAAGGCATTCCGGAGCCTCGCTAACCACAGAGCCAGTTTTTGACAAAACTGTCAATGTTCACTATGTTGGTGATGGAGAAATGGAATCCGGTGGAGAGTTACCATCAGATTCTACTGTTTTACAGAACCTGAGGGTTGAAAATGTTGGAGGAATAACACTCAATAAAGATGTAACCGTTAATGACACATTGCTGCTTGCTGATGTAATCAGAACTGAACCTGATTCAATGAACAAATTTGTTTTCACATATACTAATTCTGCTATAGATCCAATTTTTACAACGCCGGATGCAGAAATTGATGGAAGTTTCCGACGGAAATTTTTGCGTTTTGATAGCACAAGATTGGTATTTAATAACCCCTTTACTTACGCTTTAATCGAAAATCAGCGAGCGGCTGGTTCAATGAAAGAAATGACTTTCAGGGTTAAACCAAGAACATTTCCGCCATTCCTTAATGGATCTTCGAAGGTCAAAAGATCATTCGAAATCAGTGCAAGAGATGAAAACTTTAATCCAGTTCAAACGGGAATGAATATCACATTAGGTTGGGGATGGAGACATTTACCGGACACTAATGATGCAAAACACGAAACAAATTCACTGCAAGTTCCAAATCTTAGGCTGCAAAGATGGGTGAATAATGAATGGTATGACCTTGAAAAATCAGAAGATGCTGTAACCGACCTTTCAGGCTGGGGTTCGGGTTATACTGTCAATATTAATGCATTGGGAAATTTTGCTATAGGTATGCCCGGGAATTTATATTTATTAGCCCTGAAAGCTCTGGTCTATCTTGAAGGGGCTTATAGATATGGTGAAATGGCAAATGATTTGAACAAACGGGGATTAATACCAAAAACACCTCCAGATATTTATCCATACAATTTGGATCCAAAACGAACTCAATATTTTGTTGATGCTGTTCCTGATTCAGTCATTGATTGGATTGTTATAGAATTCAGGAATAAGAACACTAATATCAAAAATCAGTATTTAACCTGTTTTCTGCGTTCAGATGGTAAAGTGGTTAATAGAAAAGGTGTTTATCCGGTAAATCTTTATAATGAAGGTATTGATTCAGGGGAATATTACATTGCCGTTCGACATAGGAATCACCTTGCAATAGTAACTGAAGAACCTGTAAGGGTATATCCGGAAACCAGAGATGCTTTAATTGATTTCACCAAGCCCGAAATCCTGCTTGGAAGAACTTCCGCTGCCAAACCAATTGGATTTAATGTTGATGGTTCTTTATTGTTTGGAATGTACGCCGGCGATGTAAATGCCGATGGCGTTATTGATTTTAATGATTTGATTATTACATGGGATCAAAGGGATATGGAAGGTTATCTGATTCCTGATGTTAATCTCAGTGGAATAGTAACAACAAAAGATTTTAATTTTCCATGGAATAACAGAGGTATTAAATCAACGGTTCCATAGTATTATTATTTTATGATTTTTAAAGATGCTAAATTTTAATAAAATTAGACTGATACTATACTTAATTTATTATTTGATAGTATCTATATTATTTTATGGAGAAACTCTGCTTGCCCAACCAAAAGTTATCTCCAAGGCAATAATAATGAATAATTATTTGATTGGAACTAATTCGGTTGAATTTGATTTATACTTAACCAGAGAAACAGAAGATTGGAAATATTGGGCAAATGGAACTTTCCAGTTTGATTTTGATTCGTCAGGATATTCAGCTAATCCCACACTGCATACCATTGAATTGGTTTCTGGATCGAGCGATCTTGATGTTTCACCGATGACTGGACAGCTACCAACAACAAGTTATTATATCACACCCAGAGTTTTTACCGGCAGATTTAGCATTACAATAGCAGGTCCAGAAACATATCAATATTGTAAAATTGTGCCTCTTGATACAGTTGGCATCAGAATTGGAAGATTCAGGATCAAAACTCAGGATAATTCACGACCCCCGATAAATTTTAAGTGGTTAGCACCATACGATTATTATCAGGCTTGTGCTTATAAGATTGATGAAGACCTGCTTCTTATGCCGGATGTTGTTAAAGAGTATGCAAACAGCAATATCGAAATGTACGACAGGGATTTTAAAACTGTTGACTATGTGGTCATAAAAGCACCCGAGCCACAAATGATTATCAAGAATTTCAAAGCAACTTATGTTGGGAGAAAAAAAGTATTACTGACGTGGGAAACCGAAAGCGAAGCATTCAATAAAGGTTTTATCATTGCCAGAGCCGAAAGAACATTTGAAGATGGAGACGCACCAAGTTTGACTTATCTCGACACTATAGCTGATTACAGGCTTGGTTATAATCCCCATGATTCTCTTATTGGTCTTGGAACTACCCCAACTGGTAAAAAATATTACTTTATGTATGATTCTGTTCCTTATGTTGGTCTTGAATATTGCTGGGAATTGATGTATCAGGACTTTTTTGGAACTATTCATGGAAAGATGGCTTATGATTGTATCAGGATTCCCAATGCAGTAATTGTTTTTGCTCAAGCTGACCCAAACCCATTTAATTACAGAACAAAAATAACTTATATTGTTTCCGATGATTTATATTTAACTTGTTTTGTTAATGATTTGCAGGGTAAAATGGTTAATCGTATCTATGAGAATGAATACAGGGCAATGGGAAAATACGATTTTGAACTTGATGCAAAATCTTTAGCTCAACAAGGATTATACAATGTAGTATTTTTAGGTGTCCCGATTGATGATCCAACTGTGGAACTTTCAAATGCTGTTTTGAAGATACAGCTTGTGAAGTAAAATGTTATTGAAAATAATTGATAAGCTTTTCTTCTTCATTGTGGTTACTTACTCCACTGCATTTTTATTTTTTAATCTTAATTTTGCTACAGCACAAATCAAAATCACAAATCCTCAAGGTGGAGACACAATTATTTCTGGCAAACCAGTAAATATTTGCTGGGATGGAAATAATAATTTTCCGGTTAATCTTGAATATTCAACAAACCAAGGAGAAAACTGGATTACAATTGTCCAAAATTATTATGGCAAATGCTTTGAATGGATACCACCTGCAAGTGATTTCGAGAATTTTAAGTTAAGAGTGAAACTAACTGAAAGCCATTCCCCGAAATTAATAAAATTAATCAAACCAGCACACTTCGGTGAAATAAATAGTGTTAGATTTTCGAGTGATTACCGTTTTTTTTTATCATCAGGTGCGGATTCTAAAGTTATTCTCTGGGACTTCGAAAGTGGGAAAGCTATAGATTCGTTAATTTTTCCAACGATTAACAGAGTTTATTCAGCAGAATTTTTTCATAATCCTGATACGATACTTATCGCTTATGATTCAACCGCATTAATCTGGTTTAGAAAAGAAAATCATACTGTCAATTTTCCAAATTTTGACAACATAGTTCGTAGTATTGCTGTTAGTCCTCAGGAAAACTTAATTGCAATTTCTTCATATTCCGGAATTGTTAAGCTATATGATATTTCAAACGAAATCAAAGAGATCAATCAATTTTTTTCTGAAGACACAGCGGGGATTTATCATATCAGATTTTCACCCGATGGGCAATTACTTCACTTTTCAGATTATAATGGAAAAACTATAATAATAAGAAGTCCATTTAAAGCAAATGATATTATAGCTTCATTTTCTAATGGTAAAGACAGGAAGGGAAATGTTATCTGGTCTGCTGATATCTCATCTGATTCTAAATATATATCAAACGGCGGAGTTGATGACACAGTCAGAGTTTGGGATATATTGAATCACAAGATAATCAATAAATATGATAAGCATAAATTCCACGTTCGTAGTGTCAGGTTTCATCCAATGGATTATATTTGTATGACAGGGAGTCTGGATGGGTATATAAGACAATGGAATATTTTTACTTTGGATGACTATTGCGAACCTGTTAATAATAATGGTCAGGTTATTGCTCTGGACTATTCTTTTGACGGGAAGTATATTATAAGTTCAGGAAGGGATAGCACCATAAAAATTTGGAGAAATTGCTATAACACATTATATTATAATTCAATTGATGTAATCCTTAAGAATCAAATAATTGCAAAAATCCCTAACTTATTTTCAAGTCCTAATAAAAAAATTATTATTCCAGTAATCATAGAAAATCCAACTGGTTATAAATCAGGTCAGAAAATTCTGACAAACTTTAAAATCGAGATACCAAACAGACTATTACAATTAAAAAATACAGAATTTTATGTTTCAAAAAGTTCCACAAGAAAGGATACCCTTGATTTTCTTTCCGAAATCAATTTAAGTGGGTCACTGGATACAATCAAAACGTTAGTATTAAAAGGAGACAGACACTTTGAAGAAATTAAGCTATTGGATTTTAAACCAATGGGTGATTTAAATCTCATAATCGAAAAGATTGATGGCTCAATTATGGTTGAAGAAAAATGCATCGGTGATTTTGATATGGATGTTCATTTTTCGATTTCACCGTTTGATATTGAATTTAGCCCAAATCCATTTGTTGTTGATAAGATTGAAGTATTTATGAATCTTATTGAAGATGGGAAATATATTTTTGATGTTGTTAGCTCGGAAGGAATATATCATAGATTAATTGAACGAGAATATGATAGTGGGAGTTATTATTTTACATTTGATTTATCAAATTATTCAAGCGGAATGTATTTTTTAAGATTAATTTCGCCAAGTGATATGGTAAGCAAAAAACTGATATTACTAAAATAAAATTATAATGTTGAGAAATTTATTAATATTCCGATAATTTCTAAATCGGATTTCAAATTGACAGATTAATATAAGAAGATGAAACTTGTTTTGTATTTAATATTAATTTTTTTATTTAACTATTTTTCTTATTCTGAAACACTTCAGAATAAAAATGAAGTAGTAACAAAAAGTTTATCAGATGATAATTTAGCTGATGAATTTTTTAGTTTGAAAACACTTGAAAATAAAGATACTGTTATATATACAAGAAGTAGGGGGGACTGGTGGTTTGGTATCACTACAGGAACCAATCCGGGTTATTTTTTTGGTGATTTGAATTTAAAAGATAATTATTTTCGGGAACAACCCTTAATTTCTTATAAAAACAGTTTCGGAGGCGGTTTGTTTATAGGATTGTTCGGTCAATGGTTCCCGACAACAAATTATGTAGGTGCATCGCTAAGACTTCATCTTCTTGATAAATCATTCTTTAATTCTTATTCGGATCCATATAATGATTCGTTAAACACAAGGTTCAAAGCAGAAACATCTTCAACTTATTTTGTTTTTTCACCATCTGCGATTTTAAGATTGCCTGTGAAGTATCTTGAATTATTCGCTGGTTTAGATATAGAAATACTAACCTCAAACAGATGGGTTCATAAGACTCAATTTGATAATACGGGCGCTATATCACAAGATCAGCCAGTAAAGATTAAGCCAGAGAAGATGAGGTTTGGAGGTCATCTGGGTGTAAGTTATGACATATTAATAGCCGATTTTAATAATGAAGCAAGGGTTTTCTTTACTCCCTTTATTACATTTAGTTATGGAACAGACATCTTCAAAGGGTATAACTCATCCCGAAGTGCTGTTCAGGCAAGAATAGGTTTCAATTTCAAATTTGGTTTTGATAATGTAAAGACGGATACTGTTCCATTCAATCCATTTTATGTCGAACCTATCCCATATCTTGCCAGTTCTGATGTTCTTAGAGGGAATGTTTTACCAGAACTGATAATATTCAAACCTCTTGAATTAAAGGAGTTTGCTGCAATAGTACCAATCCGACCGGATCTTACTACCGAAAGTCCTTCTATGGATACTTTAACAATCGAGAAACCAACTCCTCCAAGAGTTCCAGCTTCAGTTATCAAACCCGGTGAAATGAGGAGATTTAATTATGAGAGTTCAGGTAGTACCCAGTTATATGAAAGGCTGGAAAATTATCTAAATTACGTTGTAGAATTTTTAAAAGCAAACCCCAAAGCAACAGTTAGAATAGTTGGTCATTCTGATAACCAGGGAACTCCTGAGCAAAACCGCGAAAGGTCAATTGAACGAGCAAATGTAGTTGTCAGATATCTACAAAAAAACGGAATACCATTAACCAGAATATTTTCGAGAGGTGACGGAGCTTTGTATCCTATTGGGGACAACAGAACACCCGAAGGTCAATTAATGAACAGAAGAGTCGAAATAACAGTTGTTCAGTAGGTATATGATTTATCATTAGATTTTAAAAACTACTATTCAATTACCAAAAAAAATACCGATAAATAACATATAAATTGATATTATTTAGGAATAAAGTAAAAATGGATTTTCAAAAATTGTTGGTATGTGTAATTGAGGACAACAAACCTGTTAATAAGTTGCTATCAACTGTATTGAATAAAGCAGGGTTTGAATGCATCTCGTTTTTCAATGGTCGAGATTCTTTAGAATGGCTTAAGGATAATAATCCCAGTGCTATACTTGTTGACTTACTTCTTCCTGATATTCACGGGATTCAACTTCTTGAACTGATAAAAGCTAATCCAAATAACAAGGATATCCCTGTTATAGCCATATCAGGATTATCAGGAAATCTCACAAAAGAAAAAATCTCAGATTCGGGATTTGATTATTTTATATCAAAACCAGTCAACATTACAACATTTCCAAATGAAATAGAAACGATTATTAAGTCAAAAAAAAAATAATAAAAGGAAAAGGACAGAGCTATGGATAGCGAAATTTACAATGAAAATTTAAATCTTGATAGTGTTTTAAAAAAGACCGCCAAAAAAAGGTCTGTGCTTTTCGATTTTAAAAAGTCTTACCCAGCTTATATTGTGCTCATTGTTTTGCTTGCGCTGAGCTTTCTTGCATACTATTTCACTAAAGATAAAATTATTAATGACAATCGAGCTGCATTCGATAAAGCGGTAACCTCGATAATGAACAGGATTGATATGAATTATCGGTCAGTTATTCAGGTTCAACAATCAATGAGGGGATTATATGATAATCTTGTTCAGGTTGTCAGGGATTATTTTCTTTTATATGGTTCTGTTCCAACAAAAACCTATCCATCAATTTCAGCTTTAATGTCAGTTCAGAAAGTTGATAATTCATTTTTAGATCAGTTCCTCCATTATGTTCAATCTCAGGGATATTATGATTACGAGATAAAGCCAAGCGGTTATAGGGATTATTATTATCCGGTTGAGTTTATTGTGCCGGAAAGCGATACTTTTAAACTAAGAGGTTTTGATTTTGCAACAAATGAAATATTAAGAGAAAAGATTGAATTAGCACGAAAGAATGGGAAAACAGTCTCAACCCCTGCGTTCAGAATGTTTAATGATTCTCTTTTTATGTTTATTATTTCGCCTGTTTATAAAAAGAATTATACTACAGAAACCGAAAATGACAGATATAAAAATTTCGAAAGTGCTGTTGTGATGCTGATAAATACTCAAAATTTCTTCAAATCGGCAATTGGAAAAGGAAGTCCGTCTGATACCAGTATAATTTTTAGTATAACACAAATCAACAATCAGGGCAATGAGGAAGAAATTTTCCAATCCTCAAATTATGCTTTATTGAAAACTGATTTTATACCTTCAATAACCGACAAACGAGATTTTCATATAGCAGATAGGCATATTGTTGTTAATTTTGCTTCAGTCCCCTATTTTGGTGGTAGTCTGGAGTTGATAATACCAAATTTTGTATTAGTGGGGTCATTAGCTATAAGCTTTGTTATATTTCTTTTTGTACTATCAATGATATCCAGTAAAACCAGAGCTTTAGAAATTGCTGAAAGAATGACCAGATCACAAAGAAGAATTCTAATGGCTTCAAAGGATATCATAGGAGTATTAAGTTATGATGGAGAATGGAAATCTGTTAATCCTGCATTTCAGGATATTTTTGGAATTTCTTCCAGTGAGATTATTGGAAAGAGTATTTATGAATTAACTGAAAGTAAAGATGAATTGGCAAAGATACTCAAAGATGCAACAAAATATAAAAACGAATTTTCGTTGAAATCTTTAGTCAGGATGAAATCCAAAGATGATTCAGATTTATGGATAAGCTGGATTTTTACTATTTCGAGCAAAGATAAGTTAATTTATGCTATTGGTCGTGATGTTACTAAAGAGAAGCAAGCCGAAGAACTGAGGCTAATAAAGTCAAAACAAATTAGATTAGCTGAGCAACTAACCAAAGAAGCTAATGAACAAAAGACATATTTTATGACTAAAATGAGCCACAAATTCAGAAATATCTTAACAACATTAATTGGTAATTTACAGCTTATTCAAACAAAAAGCTTCAGGGATGACAATGAATTAGTCTCTTTCTCCAACGAAGCACTGATAAGTTCAGAGGAGTTGTTTGCAATCATATCAGATATAGATGATTATAATGTTGAAAGAGGAAATAATTTATTCGAAAGAGCAAAGATTGTTGAATTTAATGAAATTATACAGAATTTGAAGAAAATAATTGATGAAGATGAGCCGGCAAGTTCAATTGATTTCAATACTGACGAAAAGAGTAAAAAGACAAAATGTTTTGTTGTTCCAGAATTACTTGAAAATGCCTTGTTTTATGCTTCAAAATCATTAACGACCGGCGAAAATAAAAAATCGGTTGAGATTATTGCGCAGGAAAATGAGCTTGAAAATAGCACTGAAATTCAATTGTTATCCAACAGCAATGGATTAATTGATGAATTTATTAAGACTTATAAATCCAACTTATTTAATGTAATAGATCTGATCGAAAAAGATAATAATGATATTTATCTTAATCTTGCACTCGCTTCCTCGTTTATCAGGGTAATGAACGGAGCTGCAACAGTTGACAGTTTAGGCAAGAATGATATGAAAATATTTTCAATTACTTTACCATTTATAACGTCTTAGTTTTTTAATCTTTGTGATGGTTCTTTGAATCAATTTCAAAAAGGAATTGGGGAAAATTTTTTTGCGTATTTCAAAAAAAATCACAAAGTTGTATTGATTTTAATTGAAAAGTTAATAAGAAATGAGTTATATCAGCTACGACGAAGATAATTCTGATAATAAAAACTTTGACGATATGGAAAGAAAAATCAGGGAGTATCGTAAAAGTTTAAAAAAAGAAGATAAGAATGATTTTACTTACCCAAGTGTTGATGTTATTGAAGGGATTATAGATTATTGCTTTGATAAAGAGAGATTTGATGAAGCTCTTGATTTTTGTGAAATGTGGATTGAAATTTCACCACTTTCAACTGAGGCACTTTTGAAAAAGAGTATAGCCCTTGTTAATTTAGCAAAATTTCAACAAGCACTTGATGCCCTTGACAAAGCACTCTCGATCAATCCAACAGATTCTGAATTATTAAATCAAAAAGCTTTTACGTTAGTTTATGCTGATAAATCCCGTTCAGCTCTTGATTATATTGATTTGGCTCTGAGTTACGATCCTCAGAACGAAGAGTATTTATTCAATAAAGGTCTGATATATGAATCTTTGTTTGAGTTTGATAGAGCAATAGAAATATTCTCAACACTTTTAGAAAGCGATGAATTTCAGTATAAAACACACCTTGAACTTGCTTACTGCTATTACTTCAAGGGAGATTATTCAAAAGCTGAAAAATATTACGAACTTGCTCTAAATAAAAATCCTTATGATTCTGGATTATGGCTTAACTTAGGAATTGCATATTCAAATCATAATAAATTCAATAAGGCAATTGAATGTTTCAACACTGTTCTGGCAATTGATAAAAATTCATATTTTGCCTGGTATTATCTCGGAAATTGCTATTCCAGTTTGGATAGACTTATTGAGGCTACAGAGTGCTATAATAAAGCATTAAAAATCTATCCGGACGATCTTGATGCAATGTTTAATCTTGCCAGCTTATATGGTGATTTGGGGAACTATAGCGAAGCTATCAGATTATTCACCAAATCAATAGATATGGAATCAGATAATTATCAACTCTTTTTTGGAAGGGCTATTTGTTATGAATCAACTAACCAGTTCAAAAAAGCTTTAAATGATTATGATTCGGCAATTAATTTAAACAAGAAAAATCCTGAACTCTGGTATGCAAAAGCTGAACTGCTCAACCAAATTGATAAGCCAAAACAAGCATTAGCCTGCTATAGGAAAGCAATTGAACTCAATCCTGAGCATATTGATTGTTGGTTTGATTATGGATTAACACTTTTCGATTTGCAGGAATTTAAAGATGCCAAAACAGCTTTTCAAAAAGTTATTAATTTGAATCCAAAATGGTCTGATGGCTATTTTGAACTTGCAAAAGTATCTGCAAAATTAAACGACTTAGAAATGGTTACCAAATTAATGTTTAAATCAATCGAATTGAACCCAGAAAAAATAATGGACTATCAAAGTGAATTCGTCAATTTACTTAGTCCTAAAGATTACCTGCTCCTCGAAAAAAAACTTTTGAACTATTTAAAAATCTGAAAAACATCCTTAATGTTTAACTCCATTTTTGTTTGATTTATTCATTCGATTGATGTAAATTAATTTTTTTATCAGTAAACTTTTTAGAAATTTAATAAATTGAGGCAAATATGAAAGTCTATTTATCATTAATTATAATATTAAACTTAGTTTTTTTCAGCGGAATTGCATTTTCCCAAGATGACAGACTGGATGAATTGGAATTTGAATCGGCAACTATTAAAGAAGAAATACCACCATATTTTGCTATAGGTGGCGGATACACAGGGACTTTTATTTTCTTGAATTTTGATGCGCTAAATAAAAAATTGTTAGAGCAAACATTTCGCTTTCCCGAAAACTCTTTTTCATCACCAATTTTTCTCTCCGGAGTACAGGGTTTTACTGCAATAGGCATAATTCCCAATGTAAGGCTTGGTTTTTTAGGTATGGGTGGTAGCAAAACAGTTGAGAAAAATGATACTGTTATAAAATTAAATAAATTTGTAGAATATTCATTGAGTTTTCAGGGTATTTCGATTGACTATGGAATAATACTAATGAAATCATTAGCCTTAATTCCGGGAATTACATTTGGTTGGGGTAATAGAACAATTGAGGTTTATCAGGCACCATCTGAAATTTCATGGGATAGTTTTCAAGCCATCGGGGATATTAATAAATTTTTAAACAGGGCCGAAGGGAATTTCTATTTTGTTCAGCCAAATTTAAATTTTGAGTATGCACTCACACCTTTCTTTATGATAAGAGCAAATGCTGGATATGCCTTAACTTTTGGCGGTGAATGGACATTCAATAGGACTGCAAAGCTCACTAATGTGCCAGATAAAATTGACGCAAGTGGTTTGACTGTTCAATTAGGACTATTTTTAGGACTTTTTAATTATTAAAATTCGTAGTTTTTTTTTAATTTTGTATTTCTTATCAAGGGGGCCCTTAGCTCAACTGGTTAGAGCGGCGGACTCATAATCCGTAGGCTGGGGGTTCAAGTCCCTCAGGGCCCACTGCAGGAACTGCCTCAAAAAGGTAGTTCTTTTTTTTTTCTAAGTTTGAGAAATAATATAGCCAAATTATTTCAATAAAAGTATAACCCGAGAAGCATAGTTTAAACATTTCACTAATACTTTATCTACAAGATATAATTTGATCAAATCTTTTTTCACAAAAAATTTTTTTTTAATTAATTAATTCGTTTAGAATTAACAAAAAAAATGATTTAAAAACATAACCAATTGATTCCAATATGAATATAAATATTATGAGTTTTTTTAATAATTAACACTTAATAACCAAGTATTTATTAATACTTAACTATATAAATCTAAGTTTGAGATGCGTTATGTGTTCATTTTATTAAACAAATTTCGGAGTATTTATGTTAAAAAAATTACAATTTTTAATTTTAGCAACTTTTTTAATAATTTCTTTAATTGGTTGTAGTGAAGAAACGACCGATAATAAGAAAAATGAAGTAGTTATTAAGCAATATTCAGTAACTCCTACATTCTTAAAAAATTTAATGCCGGGTCTACAGGCTTTCACATTAATATCAAGTGATGATGTTTTACCACAGTCAGCCGGTTTTATCTTTGGAGGTTCAGCAGATGGATCTGGTTTATTAAAAAATAGCGATGGAACCTTCACCTTTTTAGTAAATCACGAAGATAATTTTTCCATTTCCAGAATAACACTTGATAAAACATTTAAGCCAGTAAAAGGTGAATATGTTATTAACTCCGATTTAGGCAAGTACAGACTTTGTTCAGCTACATTAGCTACTCCATCCGAGCATGGATTTGGTCCTTTGTTCATAAGTTGTGGTGAAAGTAGTGCAAAATCCGAAGCTCTGGGGCTTAATCCTTATGCTGCTCCATTAACACAACCGAAGTGGTTAAAAGCTTTAGGTCGCTGGTCATTCGAAAATGCTGTGCCATTACCAAAAGATGCTTATCCATGAAAGACAATTATTATTATCGGTGATGATGATTCAGGACCGGGTGGTGGTCAAGTTGCTCTTTATGTAAGTAATTCTGTTGGTGATCTTGATAATGGAAGCCTTTATGTGATGTGTCGTGATGATGGTGATACTTCGGAAACAAATATGAAAACAGGACAAACTTTTAATGTTACTTTCAAAAAGATCAATGATATTACACAAGAAGATTTGAATCCACAATGCACTGCTCTTGGTGCAATAAGATTTGGCAGAACCGAAGACCTTGATTACCAGAAAGGCGGAGGTTCCAATGGAAGAAACATATATTTCACAACAACCGGTCAAAAAAATCATCCTTCAAGAACTGTCTATGGAAGAGTGTATAAACTTATTATGGACCCAAACGACCCCATAAAAGGAAAATTGGAGTGCATTCTTGATGGTGATGATAAGAGCGGACCAGCAAAATTATTCCAAAATCCTGATAATATCTGTGTAACAAAGAATTATGTTTATATTCAGGAAGACCCAAATACTTATGGCGATGAAACTCATGATTCATACATCTATCAATACAATATTGCAACCAAAGAAATGAAAATTGTCTGCGAAATTGATCATTACAGAGGTCAATCAAATCCTAATAATCCCGGAACATTATATGACAAAGCAGATTCCAAAAAAGGAAGTGCTGAATATGGTGCTTTAATTGATGTATCCGATTTAGTTGGTATTCCCGATGTATTTTTGTTATCGGTTCAGCCACACGGATGGAATGGTGATAAATACAAAAATCCTGATAAAGGATCTCTCAGACCAACAGAAAATCAAGGTAGTTTGATTGTAATTTTAAAAGGTTTGCCAAGATAGTATTTTTTAAAATGAGTAATATTTAATTTAATAGGGTTAATCCATTGGATGGGTTAACCCTTTTGCTTGAAAAGTATGAAAACAATTTTTTTACTATTTTTTTGGTTAGTATTTTTTAGTTATTATTCTCTTTCAACACCTCAGATAGCACTGCATACGGGAAATCGGTGTATTAATTGCCATTTGTCTGAGTCGGGTTCAGGACTTAGGAACGAAAATGGATGGAGGACTGTTGGGAAATACTCATTAATAAAGACCGAATGGATTGGATTAGAAAATTTCTTTGATTTGACCAAACTGACTAATTCGGCATTTGAAGGCAAATTATATTTTGGTGGAGATGTTAGGGCACAATTTTCAAGATCATTGAAACCAGAATCAAAAAGAAGATTTTTTGTTAAACAAATAACTGGATATGGATTTTATGAAGCAACTGATTGGTTGTATCTTGAAAGTGGATATAATTTTGCTGATATTACATATAAAAATCATGGACAACAAAGTTGGACAGCAGCTGTTGTTTTAGACCCTTTTCCAGAAACACCAAAAGTGAGAATTGGACATTTTCAGCCCGGTTTTGGAGTCAGATATGATGATCACACTATGCTGATAAGAATTATAGCCAATGATAACGTTTATGCTAATCCATTAATAGCTGTTGATTTTTCCGATTATGGAATCGAACTATACAAAGATGTTTTTAGCCCTACTCCTGAATGGATATTTAATTTATCGGGAGGAATATTTAATTCATCAAATCTATCTAAAGTAAAAATAAATTCTATTGAAGGACCAAAAAACCTGACCGGCAAAAGCAATCTCATATATGTTCTTAAGGGATTGCTTTCAGAAACAATCGGAATGTCAGATTTCACAAATTCATATATCGGTGCTTCGATCTTAAGCAGTGCAGATTTTTATCTGGTTAATACTTTTTTTGGTATTAATTTTTTTAAAAGGTTATCACTACTTTTTGAATATAGTTCTGGCAAAAAAGGTGATATATTTTCCTTGAATAATTTTCTTTGTATGTTGAACTACAAGGTTTTCGATGCTTTATATCTGGAAGTTAGAGCTGAACAAGCAGTGGCAGACTATAAATCTTTGGAAATAAAAAATACATCTCAGCAACTTGTGTTTGCCTCTCAGATGTTTTTACTGCCCTTTATTGAATTGAAACAAGAATTTCGCCTGATAGACACAGAACAAATTCCAAGAGAGTTCACTCAATACAAGGGAGCATTGTATTACCTTCAATTACATTTGTTTTACTAAATGTTAATATATATATGAAAAATGAAGAAGAAAGAAGAGAATTTTTAAAAAAAGTGATTTTGTTAGCCGGATCTTCATTATGTACAACTTGTGCACCCGCGTTTTTTTCTTCATGTGAATATATCCATGAAAAACCTATCCCAACAATTGTGGATAGAACAAGAGAATATATTGTTGATTTATCTTTATTTCCGGAATTGAACGAAATAGGAGGAGCTATATCCAAATCCTTTGGTAAACCATTAGCTGGTCGTCATATAATTATTGTCAGAAAGGACAAAGGCAGCCAAGATGACTTTATCCTTTTTAGTACAATTTGTCCCCATCAAGGTGGAGAAATAATTCTAAATGAGGAACCCGGTAAAAATCATTGGTGTGCTGAACATTATTCTGAATATGATTATTTTACAGGTGTCAATTTGAAACCACCTGATTCTGAGCCTGAATATAAAGAGCCTCTTGTAGTCTTAAGAAATGAATTTTATCCTGATGAAAACAAATTAAAATTTTTTTATTAATTTTTTGATTATAATTCCATAACGAAGAATAATGTAATTTTTATGATTATCCAAATTTATAGTGTTTTTTAACAGGTTCTAAGACTTTCCACGTGCATTCAAGACCCTGAGGAAAAGTAACAAAATCACCTTTGTTAATTTCAAAATTACCTTGTTCTGTTTTAACTAAAACCTTTCCCTCAAGAAAAAGGCATTGCTCTTGGGAATCATAATACCAGTCAAATTCAGAAACTTCTTTGGTCCAGATAGGCCAACTTTTGATGCCTCTGTCAGTAATTTCAGATTCGCTTAATTTTTCAATTTTTATTTCCATTTTAATTCCTATGAATTTTTAAAAAAAACCTTTTATTCTTCAGACTCACTAATATCCAAAATTATTTTCTTTTCTTTGATTCTACAAGCAGAAATGTAATTACAATTTTTACAAACATGCAAATTTAGTGGATTAACAGGGAAATGAAAATTATTAACATTATCAACAATTTTTTTTGCATGCTCAATAGATTTGTTAAGCACATCATTCAATTCATCATCACTTTTTAAAGTCTGACTAATTGATTTACCTAATAGACTTTTGATTGGATTTGAAGGAGGAATCATTAAACACTTAAAAAATTCAATTGTTCCGTTTTTTGAATTAGGTTTAAGATTATAATATACTGCACCGAATGGGTTAATGGTTTTGCCTGTGATTTCAAAAAGATTTTTTGTAGCAACCAGATATAATGGCATCTGAAAAGAGACCCCGTCAAGAATGTCTTTTTGTGAAGCAATATTATTAAGATTACTCTTGTAATCGGCGATTATAAAGTAGAGGTTATTATCAATTATAGCAAATTCAATTCTGTCAATTTTTCCTTTCAATTTAAAATGATTGTCAATATGGACAGGACCAAAATGATCTTGTGTTGTTATCCCGAATGAGAGTTCAAATAAAGCAGGAATAAATCTCCAGTTTTTCTGTTGCTTATCTATTTCTGCATTGAGCCACATTTCAAGATAACCCGGTTTATTTTGGAATCCCAGAATATTTTCAATTTCTAAATCATAAAATGGATGTTCGAATTTGATTTTCTTTAACTGCTCCTTTGTAATTTTTGAAAGAACTGACAAATAATATATTTTTTGATCAGTATCCAATATTACAGGAATATCATAATAGCCAATGTTTTTTAGGAATTGAATTATATCTTGATATATTGACTGGTCTTCAGATCTTAATGTTTGATTAGATTGTAATTCCTTATAGAATTTATAAAGAACATTATGCAGCAGACTGCCAATTTCCAGTGGCGAAATCGAAAAATCAATTGTTTCAGGCTCCTCGATATTTAATGAATACTTAACAAAATACCTGAATGGGCATTTAGCATAAGTCTCCAATTCGGTAATAGAATAGACTTTATTTTGGCTTCTTAGTTTTAATGATTCATTTTGTAATATCATTGAACCTGATTCTTCGTTTGATTTATTGGCATCAGAAGATTTAAACAAGTAATTCCTTATGTATTCAAAATTCTGCCTGAGTGCATCAGCAATTTCGATTGTTGATTCAGTTAAATCTGATTTTGAAAAATAATTATATAGTTCATCATAGTTAGAAATACTACCGAGCCATTCATAATCGTGGATATCGTTGCTTGAATTCAGCAGAGAAGTATTTTCCAATTGGTTAAACTCGCTTACATCAATAATACATCCATCTTCTTTTAAAGTTGAGATTTTTAAAAGTGCATCAATAAAAGGGGAACGAACTTTTTCCCCTGAATCATCACTTTTAAAATAAGTTATATAAATTAACTTTTCATTCGAATCAAAAAATTCAGGAGTGTTAGTCAGAAATTGATAAAACAGCATTCTTTCTGAGTGAATGTGCCTTTTTTCTGAATCAGGAAGTTCAATACCCAGAAACTGATTAGGAGTATATTTTAGTAAGAATTCACCATCAACAGCACCACAAAGAATCAGAACTTTGAAAGGAATGCCTCTTGTTTGTTCAATTGAAGTAATGGTTACACCATAGCCCTGTTTTTCGCTAATCTGGTATTTAGTAGTTGTTATTGATGTTTTCAACTTTTCGATATAAAAATCAATTGAAGTGGATAGATTCGGAGTTAATTCATTGATGACATAAGTCATTTCATTAAGAACTTCTAAAAACTTATTTATAGCTTTCGAGTCATTTTCGCAACGCTCAAGCAAAACATTTTTCCAGAACTTATCATTATTATCTTTAAGGATGGATAAGTAATTCTGCTCAATGGATTCAAGAATTTTAAATTTTTTGATAATTTCGATTATGATTTGTTGAAAATCAGAGGAGGACAATTTCTTAGTGCTATATTTTAATAAATTTAGTATGATATTAAAATCATCATGGGCTTTTTTTATTGCTTCAAGCCTTTTTATCAAACTTTTTAACTCAAGTTCATCATCAGGTTTATTATTTGATTGGTTAATTGCACTTGTTAGATATAGGATTGAGTTTTCAAATTTGCTTATCCATTCATTTTCTCTGCCAAAAAGATATCCCCCCCTGATTCTGAGTTTTCTGGCAACATCTAATAGGTTGCCTTTGTCAATTTTATCTGATTTTTCATTAAATTCAAAACTTAGGTAAGGGCTATTTAATGCTTTGGAAACGTCATCAATTTTAAATCCCCCGCTGATTATTTCTAAAACAGACAAAATGGCATTAATAACAGGTGATTGAGCCAAATTAAATCTATCGGTTATGTTCGATGGTATCCTGAATCTTGCAAACATTTCTCTGAACAATCCAGAGTAGAGCTGTGGCTGTCGCGAACAGATGCAAATATCTGAAGGTGAATATCCTTTAATATTAATCAAGTATTTTACTAACTTGGCAATATGTTTTACTTCATCTTTACGGTTTTCTGCAATCAGAATTTTAATAAATTTAGTTAAATTCGGGTTTTTCAAGTCCTTTTCAGCATTAAAAAGCCATCTACGCAGAAATCCCGATATATCCCCGAAGAGACTTTCCTTTTCTGCTTCATTTGTATAATTAAGTATATAATCAATATTATCTACTTGTTCGTTTGGATAATTCGATAGTGATATCAAATGGAATCCTGCTTTGTGAAAATCAATGATAATTTCTTCAAGATTTCCGAAAAGCGGACCGTTCCCATTCTGGTTGGAAGGGGAATAGCTATAATCAATATGTATTCCGAAAGGATTCTTAGCCTTTACAAAAAATGACAAAAAAGTGATTTCCGGTTTCTTGAAGTCTGTAAAAGCATCTAAATAAATTGTTGAGTTTGTTCCAAAAATATCTGAAATTTTATTTTGAAAAACTTGGTCATCGAATTCATTTAATTTATCAATTGTTAAATTAAGTAATTTAGGAAAGTCAATGTACTTGCCGGAGAGCAATTTGTCGAAATTTGCAAAAATTTTTATTATGTCTGAAATCCTGTGGGTGTCGGTATAGTAACTTAATTCTTCGGGTAATTCTTTATTTATTGATTCATAATCCTCCTGAAGTTTATTCAGAGTGATACCATCTTCACGTAAGCCATTAATCAAAGAAAACAGTTTCAATAGAACTGAGTTGGGGATTTTTTTTGATTTAGTTTTGTAAAATTTTAGATTAGCTTTTTCAATAGCTTCCTCGAAAAGAGCCAGCAGATAGCCTTCCGACAATTGCTTGTAAGAAGTATTAAGACCGAGAGAATCAAAAATCAAGTTAATAAAACCCTGAAGGGTGTATATTTTTAGTTCGGATAGAGGCTTTTTGTGTAGTGAATAGTATTGCTTAACAAAGTTCTGTTTAAAATATCTAACATATTTTCCTGTTGGAAAAATAAGCACTAAGTCATAAGGCTTATCATCAACAAGCATTTTAGTGAATGTCTCATTCAAACTGAATATGTTCAGTTGTTTTAACGGTTCATTGCAAAGAATATGAGACATAATTTTATTCTTCTGGTGCTTCTGGTTTTGATTTTAAAGATTTTTTAATGTATTGTTTTTTTTCTTGTTTTGTTTCCTGTACAGCTTGTGAGAGCTCAACAAGGCGTTTATTAGCTTTTCCATAGACTGAATTTTCAGGGTACTTAAATCTGTTTGCACCGTTTTTTTGTATAGTATAACCAGCAGGATAATCCATCATAATCTCTATAGCTTCTTCGATTGTATGAACAGAATAGATATGAAATTTATTTAATTTAACGTCATCAATTAATTCCTGCGGCAACATTAAATCATTAATATTTTGCTTAGGAATAACAACACCTTGAGAACCTGTTAAATTTCTTTGTTTGCAAATTTCATAGAATCCTCTGATTTTTTCATTAACACCACCAATTGGCTGGATGTCTCCCTTTTGATTAACAGAACCAGTGATGGCTAAATCCTGCCTGATAGGAATATCGCTCAATGCAGATAAAACCGAAATGATTTCGGCAGCAGTAGCACTGTCGCCATCAATCTCGCTATATGACTGCTCAAAAGTAATATACGCATTCATATTTAAGGGTTTATCCTGAGCAAATCTATCTGCGATAAAACCTGTCAAAATCATAACACCTTTGCTGTGAATTGAACCGCTCATTTCAACTTCTCTTTCGATATTAATAATACCAGAGGTGCCTGCACTTATGTCGGTGGTAATTCTTGTTGGTTTTCCAAAAGATAGAATTCCATCATCAATAACAGTGAGCCCGTTAATCTGACCAACTCTTCTTCCTTCGGTATCAATCAGCATAGTTCCTTTAAGAATTAGGTTCCTGAGTTTTTCATCCATCAAATTATTGCGGAAGCGTCTGAATTCAATAGCTTTCTGAACATCCTCGCGATTAATGTATTTTCTTTTGGAGCCCCTGTCATAGAATGCTGATTCCCTTATTATATCAGCGACATCGGAAAATTTAAGTGTTATTTTATCCTTCGAGCCGGAATGTTCAACAGCCCACTCAATTATAGCAGCTACCCCATCGGGTGTGCAATGTGGCAGATTATCTTCGTTGCATATTTTTGAAATGAACCTTGCATAATTAATCATCATTTCTTCTGTTTTTTCAGTTTCATAATCGAATTGGGCATTAACTTTAAATATCTTCTTAAAACCTTTTTCGTAGTGGTAAAGTAAGCGATATAATGATAAACCACCTATAATAACAACTTTTAGATTAACTTCTATTGGTTCGGGTTTAAGGTGAAGCTGAGACAATTGAATTACTGCATCATAGGGCTGAATTTCCAATTTATTATAAAGAAGAACCCTTTTTAATGTTTGCCATACACCCGGTTCACTAAAAATATCAAGAGCATTAACAATGAGAAAGCCATTGTCAGCTTTTAGCAGTGAACCTGCCTTAATTTTTCTAAAATCAGTTCTCCAGAACCCTCTGCTGTCGAATGTTCTTTCGATGGTACCAAAAAGGTTATTATAAGTTGGGGTTGTTTCGGTTATGATTGGAATTTTTTCGGTCGCACTGTTATCGAGAATTACATTAACAGAGTAAAGATTGAAGAATTCCATCATTTTTTCTTCATCACTCTCGTTTATAGGTTGAAGTGGGTTTATACCGGGAACAAAAATATTTAGATTGTCAAGTGTGAATTGTTTTAGTTCGTTTATATAAATATCCACTTTTTCGTAAGGGAAGGAATTCAAAATTTCATCAAAGACAGTGCTCACAATAATCGAAGCAGAGGCTTTATCGTTTTCTGCAATGTTATTTCTAAATTCCTGCATCAACTTGATTCCAACTTTTGCAAGGTCATAGATTTCCTGATGAAACTTTTGGAATAAATTTATTAATTCATCAGCCTTTTCTCTTGTAATAGTACCATTAGCAACATATTCTTCAATATTATCTATAGAAACGGGTTTATCATCAATTACAGGGAAAACTTCGGGTTGGAGAACCCCTTGTTCATTCTCTATTTGCCCTCTCACAAAGCCGAATGGGTTTATTCTTTCGTCAAATTCATGAAGAATATCACGTTCTTTTTTCTGGAATTCCTCAATAATTTTTTTCCTTTTATTTTGAAATTCTTCGTCCTCGAACATTTTGGGAATTCTTCTTTTAAGAAATGTTATTGTATCATTTATAGTATTAGCAAATAATTTTCCCTTTCCCTTTGGAAGCCTGATTAATCTTGGAACATCCGGGTCGGAAAAATTATTAACATAACAGTAATCATAAATTTGAGGAACTTCTTTGTTTAAGCTTTCGAGTATTTTCTTGACTGTCGTAAGTCTTCCGGTGCCGGATAAACCCGAAACAAAAATGTTATATCCTTTTGATTCGAGTTCAGAGCCAAGCCGTATGGCTTCGATAGCTCGGGGTTGACCAATAATATTTTCAAGAGGTTCTAATTCTGCAGTGGTTTTGAATTTAAAAATATCTGTAGAGCAAGTCCATCTGAGGTCTTCTGGTTTTAATTCAAAATTTCTTAATTTTGAATTGGTTGATTCGTTTTTTTTGGATGCCATAATTCTTACTTTATAAAATTTTACGTTCATAGCAAATTAATAAAATTTTTGTTTCGATTAATTGTTGTGAATAAATTAATTTTTGTAAATAATTACAATTAAAATTTAGGTTTATTATGAAATTTATGGGTTCGGATAGAAATTTTCTTGCAATTGAGGAAGAATATTCAGCGATTGATACTTCACAAATTGTAATCCTGCCTGCCCCTTATGAACATACAGTAAGTTATGGTAAAGGTGCTTCATTAGGTCCAGATGAAATAATAAAAGCAAGTGCTTTTGTTGAGTTTTATGATGATGAGTTCGAGCGAGAACTATGTTTCGAAAAAGGAATTGCTACTCTTGAACCTCTCGAATTTAATGACTTGGTTGATCAGGATGCTCTTGATTTGATTGAGAAGAATGTTTCCAAACTACTTGATATAAATAAATTTGTTGTTACCTTAGGGGGTGAACATACAATATCTTCTGCTCCAATTTCATCGCATTACAAAAAATATCCTGATATGTCTTTGTTGCATTTTGATGCACATTCTGACCTAAGAGATAGTTATGAGGGGACAAAATATTCTCATGCCTCAGTTATGGCAAGGGTTTGTGAATTCTTCCCAGCAGATAGGATAGTGCAGGTTGGGATAAGGGCTCAATGTAGAGAAGAAGCTGAATTCATAAAAGAAAATAATATAAGAACTTATTATGCATCTTCAATCAGAAGAAAAAAACACGGCGAAAACTGGCAGAAGGAAATTGCAAGCAACCTTGGTGATACTATTTATATTTCATTTGATGTTGATTATTTCGATCCGTCAATCATACCTGCAACAGGCACACCTGAACCTGATGGATTTTTATACAGTGAAACATTGGATGTTTTCAGAGAATTAATAAAAGCAAAGAAAAGAATAATTGGTTTTGATGTAGTTGAACTTTCGAAAATTGATAATTTGAGTCATCCAAGTCTGACTACAGCAAGATTAATTTATAAAATGTTAAACTTTGCGTTTTATGGTTTATAAAAAAATATCCCGATTGTTGATTAAATATAAGTCAATCTGGGATAACATTGATAATAAGAAAAAATTTACTTTATTTTCTTTTAGCATTTGTATATTAAGAAGCAGTTTGATATCTTCTGAAACAACTATGCCACCGGCTTCAGCTATTGCATTCCAGTTCAAATTAAAATAAATACTTTAATTGTTTTTATCAGTATTCAAAATGAACGAAGTCAATCAGATAAACAGCACCAAGAAGAATTGCTTGCTGGCTAATAATCAAAGGTTTTGATTGGTTTAATAGTTCCATATTAACCTTTTATTTATAAAATTCATACTCATATATTAAATATTTTATTTCTTCAGGGCTTTTAACTTGAATAGATTTCAACAATCCCTTTTTATCATAATTGTAAACATATACCACATCATAGTTATCTCCAAATCTGTTTATCCATTTTGTTCTTTTTCCTGTCTTATCGTAATAGAAAAAATTAGTATAAGAAATGTTGTCAAGATAGTAAAATTTTTCAACAGTTAATTCACCTTTAGAATTATATTCATATTCGTATCTATCAATATAATCCCAGATTGGTTCAGCATTTTCCATAACTTCACCATTCTCATCTATAGGGAGAGAACCTGTGTAACCGACTTTTTCAGTAATTCTATCCTTGTTATCATATTTAATAATGTATTTTCTGTTTTCACCACCACCAAGAAATTCCTGAATTAATTTACCTGAACTATCATAAGTAAAAGTTGATAACAAATCCATAATATCGTAATTGGCAAAGACTATTTTAAATAAATTTCCCTCGGTGTTATAATAATATTTATAAATGATATTTTCATATTCAGGGTCGTAAATTATTTCTTTGATTTTGAAACCATCTTCGTCAAATTCAACTGATTTAGTAAGCAATAAATCTGTTGAGGGTTTAACTAATTTGTCAGAAGAGTACTCACTAATTTTGAAAATTTTCAACTTTTTCAGATTGATTCTTTCTTTTTTTACTTTTTCAAATTCATATCTGTGGGTCAAGAATTGGGAATATAATTGAAAACTAATAAAGAAAAATAAGATAATTAAAATATATTTGTGCATAATATAACCTTATTTAAAAATTTCTGTAAGTATTTTTTTTCGGTAACTAAAAATTCCTTCAAGCTGTTTCTTAACAAATAAGAAATTTGCTATGTTTCCTAATAAACCAAAAGGTAGTTTATAGTGGACAATGTCTTCCATTTCAATTCCATCTTTTACTTCTTTGAATAAATGTTGATGATGCCATAATTTGTATGGTCCTGACAGTTGAGTGTCAATAAAAAAATATGGCTTCCTGATATGACTTATTTCAGTAGCCCAGTTGACAGGTATTCCAGCTATTGGTTTAACTGTATAGGTTATAATCATTCCTTCGTACATTTTATCTGGTAGTTCGGAAGTAATCTGGAAATCCATATAAGATGGAGTAATTTTGGATAGATTTGTAGGTGAAGAAAAAAACTCCCACGCAAGATTTAAATCAATTGGTAGAAATTGTTTATTATAAAATTTGTGATATTTAAACATAAGTAAAAATAAAAATTATGAAAACGAAGGAGACGGATAATATTTTTTACTAATAACTTTTATTCAATTTGCTTACTAAAATTCAACTGCATTAATAGGATAAAGATTTGCATTATATATATTTAACCTTAGACATTCAATGTTATAAATTATTTAGTATCATCTGGTATTTTTAAAAAGTAGAGTCCTTTGATTGAAGGGTAAAAATATTATTATTCTTTATAGAATCAGCTTCAGCCTTTCTCCATACTTTTTGACAAGCAAAATGATTAAAAAACAGAGGTTCGCAAATAATTGCACTTCCAATGCCCTTTTCCTTGTAAAGTGCTATTTTCCAGAGATCTGAAACTGTTTCAACTGAATTCGCAACATTGAACTTTATGTCTGGCATTATAGCTAATTTGGCAAGATAGTCATAATCCACTAAAGATTTATCATTGGTCCAGCTCTCGTTTTCATAATAAAACCTTTTCCCACCTAAAGAATAAATAAATTCAATATATTCCCTAACAGGCATAACATTTTTCAGGTTATGAAAATTTATGAAACCATTGGAATCGTTTATATAAAAGCCAATCTGGTTATATGAATATTTTTTGATTAATCTGATGATAGAATCTGGTTGAATAAGTGGTAGATGAGTTAAGTAGATCATCTGGACTCCAAAATCGAGAAGGAATTCACATTCCAGAATAGATCCAAATCCAGAGAGAACTTGAATAGGGATGTTCGTGCTTGGAGTTAACATACAAATAACATCAAAATTAATCACCTGAGCTCTTTCTAAACCATCTAAATCGGTCAGAACTATAGACCTTGAATTTTCAGTTCTTAGTAGTTTGCAAAGTTGAAATGGATTTTTTTTTAGATTAGTATAGAATTCTTCTGTTCCGGGTTCCCCTTGAATAGAGTAGATGCTCTCTCCATTTCGAATTTTTATTTCTGGAATAACTAAAAGCATGAATCACCTTATGAAGAAGCTAATTTAAGAGCCTTTTTGATTAACTGTTCGGCTGAATAATTATTGTCGGGGAAATCAGAGATTGCCTTGTTGATTAATTTTTCTGCTAAGGCTGAAGAGTATCCTAACGTAATTAAAGCAGAGATAGCTTCTCTTATTATCAAGTTTTGCTCTTTTCTTACTTCATATTCTGAAGGAATTGATACTTTATGGATTCTGTCTTTGAGTTCTAATATGATTCTTTCGGCAGTCTTTTTGCCTATTCCCGGAAGTTTTTGTAATGAGATGGAGTCGCCTAAAATAATTTTTTCCTGAAGTTCGGCGACCGACATCGAGGATAGAATTGACATTGCTGATTTTGGACCTATTCCGGAAATAGAAATTAGCAGCTTGAAAACATCTCTTTCGAATATTTCGTAAAATCCAAATAGTTCAAAAGATTCTTCACGTGTGATGAGCATAGTATATAATGTTACTTCCTCACCTTCATCGGGTAGTTTCTCTGAAGAATTGATTGAAATAAAAGCAGAAAAGCCAACACCATTACAATCAATGATAATTTCAGTGGATTTCTTTTGTAATATTTTCCCTTGAAGTCTTTCTATCATACTAATTCCCAAAATTAATAATTTCAGGTTCTGCAATATCGAAATTTAGAAACATGTTAGCTATGTCATTAAATGTAGAGGGAATATCAGTAACATAAAATTTTACCGAAGGATTTTTAATGAATGTCTCAGAATTTGGATTGAGCAGATTTCTTTCACCTAATAGTCTGATAGCGGCGACAGCAGAATGTTCGCCTGAATCTATTAAGTTGACGTTTGGCATCAATTCCGAAATAAGCTGGGCAAGAAGAGGATAGTGAGTGCAACCAAGTACAAGTGTATCAATGTTCTCAGACTTCAAAGTATCAAGATATTCCTGAGCAATTAATTTTGTTGCAGGATGGTTCATCAAGCCTTCTTCGACTAAGGGCACAAAGAGGGGACAGGCTTTGTTGTAAACTGTGATATTTTTTTCATTGAGTTCTTTTGATTCTGATGAATTAAGTGTGAAATCATTTTCAGGGTTTGAATTTTCAGTAATTGACAAAATTGCGTTAGCATAAGCATTACTTTCGATTGTTGCTCTTGTTCCAATAACACCAATTTTTCCATTCCTTGTTGATCTAACGGCAGCAATAGCAGCAGGAAAAATCATTCCGATAACGGGGACATCAGATTTTCTACTGACTTCATCAATAGCAACTGAGCTAACAGTGTTACAAGCAACCACTATCAATTTGACTTCTTTAGATAACAAAAAGTTTGTGCATTCGGAGGCATATCTTCTCACAGTAGCAACTGATTTGTTTCCATAAGGCACACGGGCTGTGTCACCAAGGTAAATATAATTTTCGTTTGGCAGAAATTTAATAAATTGCTTTAAGACGCTAAGCCCACCAATACCTGAATCAAAAAGACCAATTGGATTTTCTTTATTTATCATAACAATGGAATTCAATATAAATCAATTTTTATTAAGTTTGTTTTTTTGTAAATAAAATTATAATAATTAAAAATAACAAAGTTTAAAATAATAAATAAAATTTAGTGCAAAAAATAATTGAATATTCGTTATAACTTGATGATAATTGTTAAAAAATAAAAAAAAGAAAAAGGAGGGATAATGTCAGAAATTAAAAAACTCGGAGTGATAACAAGTGGAGGCGATTGTGGTGGATTGAATGCCGTGATTACCGGTGCGGCAAGAATGGCTTATCACAACAACATTGAATTTTGTCTAATCCCAAACGGTTATGCAGGTTTATATAATTTGATAGATCTTGAAATACCTAATTTTGATTTAGAGAGAATTGATAAGATTTCATCAGGTGTAGCCGGTTCAGAAGCAGGTCACTCAAGGGTTAAAATTAGTAAAATTAATGATGATTATAAATATGAAAAAATTAAAGAAGGGCTTAGAAAACATAAAATTGACGGCCTGATCATAGCTGGAGGTGATGATACGGGTTCAGTTGTTGTTGATTTAACTAATCAGGGGCTTAAATGCGTTCACGTACCAAAAACGATGGATTTGGACTTACAAACTTATTCCGTTGGCGGAGATTCAACCATAAACAGAATATCGAGATTTACTCAGGAATTGAGAACCACTGGATTAACTCATAATCGTGCTTTGATTATAGAAGTTTTTGGAAGATATGCCGGTCATACTGCTTTCAGGGGTGGGATTGGTGCAGATGCAGATTGTATTTTAATACCTGAAATCCCTGTTGATTACGAAGTTGTTTATAATCATTTTAAAAAAACATATATGCAAAGATTGATACACAGTGACGTTAAGGGATCTGTGTATATTATCATTGTGGCAGAAGGCATTAAGGACAAGGAAGGGAAATATTTTGCATCACAAAATCATGGGACTGACTCTTTTGGGCATGTTAAACTATCCGGTGGAGCAACATACGTAAGGAAGAACCTTGAGAGCTATATGTATCAGGATCCTGATTGGGGGAAATTTTTAAAAGAACAAGGTATATATGTGGAGGGAATTTATACACACCCTGAAATAAGAGAAATTTCTCTTGGTCACCTTGTCAGGGCTGGTGAAACAAGTGCTTATGACGTTGCATTTGGAAAACAAGCTGGTGCTGCTGCAGTATTACTGTTGAAACATGGTATTTCCGGGGTAACTGTTGTTGGAGTAGAGCATGAAGAAATAACATATATGCCAGTCAGCGATGCAATAATTCAAAGGTATGTAGATTTAAATGAAATTGCCCTATATGAATCTATGGGTATTTGTTTTGGCAGAGAACCAGTTGAATATGTGCCAAAATTTTCATTACAAATTGGTATGATTCACAGATATTTATAATTATTTTTCTTATTTAAAGATGGAATTTAAAGATTATTACAAAATATTGGGCGTTGAAAAAACTGCTTCTACCGATGAAATAAAAAGAGCATACAGAAAACTTGCTCAGAAATATCATCCTGACAAAAACCCCGGTAACAAGGAAGCTGAAAATAAATTCAAGGAAATCAGCGAAGCATACGAAGTGCTGAGTGATCCCGAAAAAAGGAAGAAATACGACAATCTTGGCTCATCATGGAACAGATTCAGGCAAACCGGAGGAAATCCTAATGATTTTGACTGGTCTGATTGGTTTCAGCAAGGTACAAGGCAAAGACAAACTGGAGGTGGCTTTGGAGGTGGTGGTTTTTCAGATATTTTTGATTCAGGCGGTGGAGTATCAGAATTTTTTGATAAAATTTTTGGAGGTGGTTTTTCCCAAAAAACCTCTGAAATTTTTGCGAAAAAAGGTCAGGATATAAATTCTACACTTGAAATTACACTCGAGGAAGCTTTTCACGGTACAACTAAAACGTTGGATATTAATAATCAAAAAATTGCATTGAAGATTAAACCCGGAATAGCTGATGGACAGCTTTTAAAAGTTTCAGGGAAGGGTTTTCCCGGAAAAAGGGGGGGACCAAATGGTGATTTGCTTATTACAATTTCTATTCATCCCCATCCTGTTTTCGAACGACGGGGTGATGACCTATATACCACCGTTGTTATTGATCTATATAAAGCTATTCTTGGGGGAACTAGTCAGATAGACGTATTTGGTAGTAAAATTAAAATAAAAATAAATCCTGAAACTCAGCCGGGAAAGCAATTACTTCTTAAAAATCAGGGCATGCCAAAATATTCCAATCCTCAGGAGCGAGGAAATTTATATGTTACTATTCAAATTAAACTACCTGAGAAACTTACTACTGCAGAAATAGAGCTATTCAAACAATTGAAAGCATTAAGGGGTGGAACATAATATTTCGAAATCAGTATATCTTTAAAATGAAAATATTTTTATTAAAATTTAGTCAAAACTAAAGTATATTGATTATATCGTTTTATGCTTGATAAAAACAAAGTTTTGGTTGGAATGTCCGGAGGTGTTGATTCCTCAGTTGCTGCACTATTGATGAAACAAAAAGGTTATGAAGTAATCGGATTAACAATTACATCAATCAAGCAGGAAGATGATTGCAAAGCCGACGGTCAGGAGTCTGGTTGCTGCGGATATTCAGCAGTGATTGATGCTGGAGATATATGCGAATATCTTAATATCACGCATAAGCTGATGGATTTATCCGAAATTTTTAAGGATAAAATTATTGATAATTTTATCAAAGAGTATCTTGATGGAAGAACACCAAATCCCTGTACTTTGTGCAATCCAATAATAAAATGGGGTGAAGTTCTCAAGAAGGCTGACTCTTTGAATTGTTATTACTACTCAACCGGACATTATGCCAATGTATTATTTTCTGAGGAAACCGGCAGATATTATATTTCCAAAGGAAAAGATCCCTTCAAAGATCAATCCTACTTTCTTTGGGGGCTTTCTCAAGAGCAACTATCAAGAACAATTTTCCCTCTTGGCAATCTAACTAAGCCTGAAGTCAGGAAAATTGCCGCTGAGTTTGGTTTGAAAGTTCACAATAAAATTGAGTCTCAAGAAATTTGTTTCGTTACAAATAATGATTATCAGGATTTTTTGAAAAAAGCTGTTCCGGAAATCGAGACTAAATTCAATGGTGGTGATATTGTTTTTGATGGTATGGTTGTAGGAAAACATAAAGGCTATCCATTTTATACAATTGGTCAAAGGAAAGGATTGGGTATCAGCTATCATAAACCACTCTTTGTTAAGAAAATTATACCTGAATCAAATACTATTGAAGTTGCTGTCGAGGAGGATATTTCCGGGAATGGATTAGTTGCCGAACAAGCAAATCTGATGAAATATTCCGAAATTGATCAAAGCAAAATTTTTAATATTAAAATCAGGTATCGCGATAAAGGCTCAGATGGTCACTGCCGAATTGATGAAAATGGAAAATTAATTATCAATTTTATTACTCCCAAAAAATCAATAACACCCGGACAAAGCGTAGTGGTTTTCGAAGGCGATGACATAGTCGCTGGTGGGGTTATTGAATCTGCTCTTTAAACATTTTTTCATTTTTTAGAAAAAATCTGGATTCCCGTTTGCACGGGAATGACATTGTCTATTTCGGCTTTGGATTCCCGTTTGCACGGGAATGACAGACAACTTCCATCTGTCATTCCCACGAAAGTGGGAATCTAATTAACAATTCTGACTCTGGATTCCCTGTCAAGCAGGGAATGACAAATTCTTGACTACCGTCATTCCCACGAAAGTTGGAATCTAAATTAATAAAAATTAATTTGGAAAT
>Ga0073932_1000223_pt1 | contig 148825 bp, 125 predicted proteins | sample DewCreD2012metaG_FD_76967 | JGI IMG/M metagenome (GOLD analysis project Ga0073932, IMG submission 76967) | Hot spring sediment bacterial and archeal communities from British Columbia, Canada, to study Microbial Dark Matter (Phase II) - Dewar... ...
GCTTGACCGCAATGCCAACCAGCGCCCACAGGATGACCATGATGTATGCGATATCGCCTCGCTTAAGGCTGACCAGCCCGGCGATGACCAGCACCGCTGCCAGCACGATCAGCATCCAGGCTTCGGGCGCAATCCCAAAGCCATTCCATTTCAGGTAGTCCAGCAGGGAGGTGACATTGGCAACCGTGGCTACCGTGATCCAGCCCAGGTAGATGCTGAAAGGCAGGCGTACTGCCCAGGTTTCTACCCTTGACACGCGTGTGCGACCAATCTCCAGGCGCAGGTAAACGGCGATCAGCAAGCCCAGCAAGATGAGCATTGCTACCAGCGTCAACGGGAATTGCTCATAATGCCATAGGAAAATCCAGGCAATGTTTGCCAGTCCGCTGGCAGAGACCAGCCAGCCTGTCTTGCGCAGGCGGGGGTTTGTCCTTTGTGATGGCAGCGCCTGGAAGCCAGCGTAGGCAAGCAGTCCCAGGTAGATCAGCCCCCAAATCGAGAACACATAACCTGCCGGTACGAAGTAAACCTGGAAGCGGTCAGAGATTTCCCCGGTGTTAAGTCCATTCAAGGGCAGGGCATTGGCTAAGATGTTCACTGCGATGGTCGCCAGGACGGAGATGATCACGATGATTTGACGAATCTGATCGTTGAATTTCATTTTGTTTTCCTTATCGGTTAAATTGCGCTGGAGCGCATTGCCTGGCGCTGGCTGAGCGCCGCCTGAATCATCAAGAATTCGCCAACGTTATCCATGGTGAGCAAGCCTGCCAGCCTGCCATGATCGTACACCGGCACGGTGTGGATGGCGTTTTCCTGCAGCCGGGCGAAGACAGTTTCGAGCATTTCGCATGCCTCCACGGTCACAAAATCTCTGCGCATGATCTCGGATATCGGCACCAATTGTCCTCGCTGGCTCAGCGCTTTCACCAGGTCGTTGCGCATCAGTAACCCTACCACCTGATCGTGATGGACGACCGGAAAATCTTGCTGCGCCCCTTCCAGCAGCAGTTGAACGGCGCGCCCCAGGGGGTCATTGGGCGAAAGCGTTTCGAACTTGGTCAGCATGGCGCGTTCGACGGGTATCCCTCCCAGCGCAGATTTCATCTGTACCATGCTGGATTCCTGCGCAGCGCCAATGTACACAAAGAAGGCGATGAACAGCAGGAAGGGATTGGTGAATAAACCGATGAAGCCAAGCATGAAGGCTAACCCCTGACCGATCGTGGCGGCGAATTGCGTTGCGCGGGTATAGTCCAGGCGCAGCGCCAGCAGGGCGCGCAGCACGCGCCCGCCGTCCATTGGGAAAGCCGGCAGTAAATTGAACAAAACCAGGCTCAGGTTGACCGTCATCAGCCGTTCCACAAATGGACCGCTGGTCAGAGACAGCCCAGTGATCGGCGTCAAGGTGTTGCTGACCAGCAGGTAAGCAAACAAGATGATGGCAATCACCACGTTGACGGCTGGTCCAGCCAGCGCCACCCAGAGTTCCTGGATGGGTTTGTCGGGCATCCGTTCAAGCCGGGCAAGCCCTCCAATCGGCAGGAGGGTAATATCACGCGTCTTGATTCCATAGCGCCGGGCAGTGAGGGCATGCCCGTACTCGTGCAGAATCACCGAGCCAAATAGCGCCAGCAGGAATCCTACCCCCTCCAGGGTTCCTGCCGCGGTTCGCGTTTGCATCCAATAGGAAAGGGCAACCCAGCCCACCAGCAGGAAAAATGTCGTGTGGACATAGACATCAATTCCCGCAAAACGTCCTAGTTTCCAAGACCATCTCATTCAAACCTCCGTTTCGTGATTGCAGATTCGTGTCTTTGCACTCAGTCTTTTATCACTTCCAGGCATAATTATAACAGATGACGGATTACTTGTCAATATTAATTATACAAATATTATACAAGCCATTGACGGTTTGACGTATTTCGAGTAAGATTGAGTCAAGAGAAGAACTGCCCCGGTCGAATCACCGGCTGCGGCGCTTATAAAGGATCGAAAATGTCTGGTTTCTTGGAAATATACCTTAGCGCATTCTTGATGATCATCGGAGGCATGACGCTGCTTTGGCTGGTCAGCCTGGCATTGCGTAATGCCAGCATCGTTGATATCTTTTGGGGGACTGGGTTTGTGCTGGCAGGCTGGTTGTATTTTCTGCTGACGCCGGCAGCGCTAACAGAACGCAAGCTGCTCTTGATGCTTCTTGTTTCATTATGGGGCTTGCGCCTCTCATTTCATATCTTGCGGCGGAATTGGGGAAAAGGAGAAGATTTCCGTTACCGCCAGTGGCGGGAAGAAGCTGGCGGGCGGTGGTGGTGGCAAAGCTTTTTCAAGGTGTTCTTTTTACAGGGGATTTTGATGTGGCTGATCTCAGCGCCTTTGCTGGCTGCCCAAATGTTTTCTGGTCAAGATCGCCTGTCTATATTGGATGGAGCTGCCATAGCGGTTTGGGGGATTGGATTCTTCTTCGAGGTTGTGGGGGATTGGCAACTCTCTCGTTTTCTTTCCAACCCGGCTAACCGGGGAAAACTCTTGACGTCCGGCGTCTGGCGATATACCCGCCACCCCAATTATTTCGGCGACGCCGCGCAGTGGTGGGGTTTTTACCTTTTTGCCCTATCAGTTGGCGGTTGGTGGACGATCTTCAGCCCGCTTTTGATGACTGTGTTGCTCCGGTATGTTTCGGGGGTGGCACTACTCGAAAAGACGATGCAGCACAAGCCTGGTTACCAGGAATATATGAACACGACCCCTGCTTTTTTCCCCTGGTTTCCGCGCCGTTCGCCTAAAAAATAACCTTCACCTGGCAGCTTCGACAAGAAAGATGGCGCCCTGCCGGATAAGGCGCTTCAATGGTCGAGCGACCTGCAAGGCAGCCTGGAAATTAATCCTTCGGCGCTGCTGAACGTCCTGAAGCCCGGTGCGCACCGCACCACCCTGATGACGAGGGATCGTTACGGCATGTCAGCGTCCATCTTGGTGACCATTCGAATTGCCTGATCGATTTACCTGCCGTTGATACACGGAAATGGACAGCCTATCGGCTGAGTGAAGGCTATTCTTTGCGCAACCGCATGTGATAAGTATCACATGCGGTTGTGACATTTATCACTTATGTCATCTCCACTTTCACAGTATGATATTTGTAAATCAGTTTATGCGTATTTATGAATAAGGTTATACAATGCCTTCGCCAGAATTCTCAGGCTTAACGCGCGAAATTCACCAGCTCCATGCCGATATTTGTTCAGCGCTGGCAGACCCGTGCCGCATCTTACTGCTTTATGCCCTGGCTGAACGCCCGCAGACGGTCAATAGCCTGGTGGAAAAACTGGAGTTCAGCCAGCCAAATATCTCGCGTCATTTGAAAATCTTGCGCGAGCGCGGCTTGGTGCGCGCCACTCGCCAGGGGATGCACGTCGAGTACAGCCTGGTTGACCGTCGGCTGATTAACGCCCTGGACCTGCTCCGTGAAGTGTTGCGGGATAGCCTGGTGCAGCGGGCTAACTTGCTTTCGGAGGCAGAAGTCAACCCTGCCGGGAATTCATCTGAAATTCAGGAGGATCATCATCCATGAGTAACAGCCGCTATGTCTGGATCATTGGCTTGGCTGTAACGCTGCTGGTCATTTTAGTTCCAGTGATCTATTTCTTGCCGCGGGATCCAAAGCCCGTGGATGATCCCTGGGCAAATTTACCGCCGCGCTCAGAGCACACCAGCCATGCCGATATCATCAAAGGACCCTTTGCCACCGGTCAGGAAGTCACCGCTGCCTGCCTGGATTGCCACCCTGAAGCAGCCAGCCAGGTGATGCAGACAACCCATTGGACATGGGAAAGCCAGCCCTTCGACGTTTCCTGGCGCGATGAGCCGGTCACCATTGGCAAGAAGAACCAAATCAATAATTTTTGCATCAGCGCACAGGGCAACCAGAAAAAGTGTATGAGCTGTCACATTGGTTATGGCTGGGAGGAAGGGGCGGCTTATGATTTCACAGAATCGCTGAATGTCGATTGCCTGGCGTGTCACGCCGATACCAATATTTACGTCAAGGGCGATTATGGCGACCCATTCGAAGGCGTTGATCTGGCTGCGGCTGCGAAGAGTGTGCGCATGCCGACCCGCGATAACTGCGGGATGTGCCATTTCGATGGCGGCGGCGGCAATGGCGTTAAGCATGGCGACCTGGATGAGAGCCTTTACTTCCCCTCGGAAAGTCTCGATGTCCACATGGGGCGTAATGATTTCTTGTGCACCGATTGCCACCAGGCGAAAGATCATGTGATCAAGGGGCGGCTGGTGGCGGACAACGTGACGATCAACCCGGCAGAGCAGGTGGCTTGCACCGATTGTCATACCGAAGGCTTACACGATGATGATCGCATCAACCTTCACATTGCTTCAGTGGCTTGCCAGACCTGTCATGTCCCTTCGATGGCGTTGAAAGATCCGACCAAGACTTTTTGGGATTGGTCCACCTCAGGACAAGACCTGCCGGAGGATCATTACACTTACCTGAAAATCAAGGGGACTTTTGTTTACGAAAAGAACATCAAGCCGAATTATCTCTGGTTCAATGGCAACCTGGCTTACCGCTATTTGTTGGGCGATAAGATCGACCCGGCGGCCCCCACTTACATCAACCTGCCCGCCGGCGACATCAGCGACGCTACAGCCAAGATCTTCCCCTTCAAGGTCCACGTCGCCCGCCAGCCGTATGACAGCGTCAACAATTATCTGCTGGCGCCCATTACTGCCGGGGATAACGGCTATTGGACCAATTTCGATTGGGATAACGCCTTCAGGCTTGCCGAATCGGTTACCGGCTTGAAATACAGTGGTCAGTACGGCTTTGCCGAAACCTGGATGTACTGGCCGACTACTCACATGGTTCAGCCCAAGGAAAATGCCCTGCAGTGCACCGACTGTCACGGTCCCGAAGGTCGGCTCGATTGGCAGGCATTGGGCTATCCCGGCGACCCGCAAGAGTGGGGTGGGCGTTTCTCAAACAAAGCCAGCATCGTTCTACCAAACCCGTAAGCACCTATGGACACTGCTAAAATTCGAAAAGTCATCTTGCTTTTTAGCCTGCTTCTGGCAGTTGGGTCAATTGTGGTCGTTCAGCAAGTTGCTGCGCGCTCTTCCACCAAACCCCTTCTTCAGGCTTCGCCTTTGCATCCTGCTTTCAGCTTGTTAGACGAAAACGGTCGTAATGTTCTCGAAACGGGCGATCCGGTTTCAACCATGCAAACCTGTGGTCAGTGTCACGATACGGCATACATCGCCAGTCACAGCTTTCATGCCGATCTGGGCTTAGCGGACCTGACTCTTCCAGGACAGGCAGGCAGCGGTCGTCCCTGGGATACCAGCCCAGGCTTGTTTGGCAAATGGGACCCGCTCACTTACCGCTATTTGTCGCCGGCAGGCGATGAACGCCTGGACCTGGGCACTGCCGATTGGATCAAGACTTATGCCAGCCGTTTTGCAGGTGGGGGACCAGCCGTGTCCAGCCGCGCCGGTAAACCGCTGGCGGAGCTGACGCCCCAAACGGATAACCCCGAAACTTCTGTGTTGGACGCTGAAACGTGGCAACCCGTCGCCTGGGATTGGCAGGCATCCGGCGTCATGGAGATGAACTGCTTTGTATGCCATCTAACCTCCCCAGATAATGAGGCGCGCGTTCAGACGATTCAAGAAGGACAATTCCGTTGGGCAAGTACGGCGACGCTGAACGGCGCTGGCATTGTCACCCGCACTGCCGAGGGCTGGGCGTTCAATCCAGATGCCTTTGATGCAAATGGAGCGCTTGCGCCGGAATATGTCCTCATCCAGGATCCCTCCAACGAGAATTGCGCCCAATGCCATGGGGTGGTGCACATGAACCTGGAGGAGCCGCTGGTGATTACCACGTGTGAGCTTGATGCGTGGCAGACCGCCACCACCGGGCAGGTCTTTTCACCGCAAAAAATAATCAATTCGGGCATGAACCTTTCGGGGAAGGGGACGCTGGCGCGCTCCTGGGATATCCATGCTGAACGCGGCTTGCAGTGCACTGACTGCCATTTTTCCTTGAACAACCCCATCTATTACCAAACCAGCGCGGACAGCAAGCCGGACCATCTGCAGTTTGATCCCCGGCGGCTGGAAATCGGCGAATACTTGCAGAAGCCGGATCATCAGTTTGCCCGTGGTCAGAGCGCGCAATATACTGTGGCGCCCGAATTGAAAGGCACCATGCGCCGCTGCGAATCGTGTCATGACGCCGGTAAAACGCATGACTGGCTGCCTTATGCTGAGCGCCACATGGAAGAGGTTGCCTGTGAAACCTGCCACATTCCCCAGGTTTACGCGCCGGCAGTTCAGCAGGTTGATTGGACCGTGTTGAGCGTTGATAGCCAGCCGCGCGCTGCCTGTCGCGGAGTCGAAGGAAACACCGGGACGTTGAACGACCTGGTGACCGGCTTTCAACCCGTGTTGCTTTCCCGCAAAACCGTCGATGGCGATCAGCTCCTGGCGCCCTACAACCTGGTGAGCGCCTGGTATTGGACCTATCAGGACAGCCAGGGAAATGTGCGCCCGGTGCGCCTGGCAGACCTCCAGGCAGCCTGGCTGGAAGAGGGTCGCTATCCTGCTGAAATCCTGGCAGCCTTTGACCGCGATGGCAGCGGCAGCCTGGACGATGCCGAGCTGATTCTGGATACCGCCGAAAAGCAGGCATTGATTGCCCGCCGCCTGGAAGCCTTGGGGCTGAAGCAGGTGGCGGTCAAGGCGGAGATTCAGCCTTACAGCCTTAATCACAATGTGACGCGCGGCGAATGGGTGCTGGAGGATTGCAAGGCATGTCACAATGCCGACTCCAGGCTTTTCCAGCCAATCAAGCTTTCGGATAGTATTCCGGCAGGGGTGCTTCCCGAATTTGTCAGCGATTCAAATACGGTAGTCAGCGGCAGCTTATATGAAGAAAGCGGCGCGCTCTACTATCAGCCCTCGCCGCGGGATCAGAACCTGTATATCTTTGGACATAGCCGGGTGTCCTGGGTGGATTGGGTTGGGCTGGCTTTGTTCCTGGGCGTGTTGGCGGGAGTCGCAGGTCATGGCGGTTTACGATTGTACCAGGCGCTGCGCATGCCAAGACCTAAGCCCGCAGTTCAAAAGGTTTACATGTATGCCGTTTATGAGCGCTTCTGGCACTGGCTGCAAACGTTCACCATTATCTTGCTGCTGTTGACCGGCTTGGTCATTCACCGTCCGGATATCTTTGGCTTCTTCAGCTTCCGCGGCGTGGTCATCGTCCACAATGTCATGGCAGCGATACTGGTGATCAACGCTGGTTTGGCGCTGTTCTATCACCTGGCAAGTGGCGAGATTCGTCAGTTTATCCCACGACCGTATGGGTTCTTCGATCAGGCAATCGTTCAAGCCAAGTACTACATTCAGGGCATCTTTAAACAGGCTCCGCATCCCTTTGAAAAGACCCCTGACAAGAAGCTGAACCCTTTGCAGCAGGCGACCTATTTTGCTATCTTGAACGTGCTGCTGCCTTTACAGGTGCTCACCGGCGCATTGATGTGGGGTGTGCAGCATGTGCCTCAGGTTGCCGGGATGCTGGGCGGGCTGCCCTTCCTGGCGCCTTTCCACAGCCTGATCGCCTGGACTTTTGGTGCGTTCATTGTTGGACACGTCTACCTGACGACAACCGGACATGCCCCGCTGGCTTCGATCAAAGCCATGATGATGGGCTGGGACGAAATTGAAGTTCATACAGAAACTCCTGAGGAGGTTAGTGAAAATGACCACACTGGTGAAAACCAGGGGCAAGGGGCGCAGCCTGAACCTGAAGGCAGCCCTGTTTAATCGCCCCGAAAAACCGTATCTTCATCCATACCTGGGCGGCGCTCTGCTGGGGGTCGTGCTGTTCCTGGCGTTCTTCCTGACCGGCAATGGGCTGGGCGCCTCTGGCGGACTGAATCGCCTGATCGTTTTCGTTCAAGATCAGGTGGCTCCTGAGCATGTCGATCGAAATGCTTACCTGTTGAAGATGGCTGGCGGGGATAAAAATCCTCTGGACGATTGGATCATCCCGATGGTCTTTGGCACCCTGGCTGGCGGGTTTGTTTCGGGCTGGCGGCATGGTCGCTTGAAAATTGCCACTCACAAAGGACCGGGCATCTCGGTGCGCACCCGCTGGCTCATGGCATTCGTCGGCGGCGCCATCATGGGATACGGCGCCCGCATGGCGCGTGGCTGCACTTCGGGGCAGGCGCTCTCGGGCGGAGCGGTGCTCTCGGTCGGCTCCTGGGCTTTCATGTTTGCCGTCTTCGGCGGCGCTTATTTGTTGGCGTATTTTGTCCGTAAATTGTGGAATTAAGTGGAGGTTGCGATGCCTTTTCCATTGCCTCTTGAGACTTTGCTGGGCAAGCCGTTGATGTACCTCATCTTTGGCATTATCGGCTTTGCCTTTGGTTCTGTGCTGGAAATGTCCGGCTTTGCAATCTCAACCAAGCTGGCTGCTCAGTTCTACTTTAAAGAGATGACCGTGCTCAAGGTAATGTTCACTGCCATCGTGGTGGCGATGGTGCTGATCTTCACCAGTGTTGGCTTGGGTTTGCTAGACTTCAACCAGGTGTGGGTCAACCCCACTTATCTGTGGTCAGGCATCCTGGGCGGGTTCATCATGGGAATCGGCTTCATTATCGGCGGATTCTGCCCGGGCACTTCACTGGTCTCAGCCGTGACCGGCAAGCTGGATGGCTTGTTCTTCGTCCTGGGCGGCTTGACTGGCATCTTCCTGTTCGGTGAGACGGTTGGCTTTTACGAAGAATTCTGGAACAGCGGAAACTATGGGCGGCTGACGATCATGGATTGGCTCAAGCTGCCGAATGGTGTCGTGGTTACCCTGGTCGTCTTCATGGCGTTGTTCATGTTCTGGGGTTCAGAGCAGCTTGAGCGCATCTTTGGCAAGCGAAACTTGAAAGCTGAACCCCGGCTGCGGTTGGCTGGCGCCGGGCTGCTGGCGCTGGGCGCCATTGCCGTGATTTTTATCGGTCAGCCAGATACTGCAGAAAAATGGGCGCTGTTTGCGCCTGTTAAAGAGCCAGCGTTGCAGGAACGCCAGGTGCAGATTCATCCCGGCGAATTGCTGGCGGCGATGGCGAATGACCGTTTGAACCTGGTGATGCTGGACGTGCGCAGCGAAGCAGATTACAACCTGTTCCATATCCGCGGCGCCAGGCATTTGCCGTTAGAGCAGGTCAAGGCGGCTGTTCCCAAATTGCTGTTGGAGCCAGCTCAAAACACGGTTTACGTGGTAATGAGTAACGATGAAGTGGCTGCCACCGAAGCCTGGAAGATTCTGGTCGCCGAGAGCGTTCCTAACGTGTATATCCTTGAAGGCGGGATAAATAATTGGCTCAAAGTCTTTGCTGTCGAAGAACCGGAAATAGCGCCTACACCTACCCCTCCAGGTCCCGAGCGATTGGCTTACACTTTCCCAGCCGCCTTAGGCGCGCGCTATGATGCTGCCGATCCCAGTCCGCACGAATGGAACCTGGAATATACTCCCAAGATCAAGCTGCAAGTCAAGCGTGACAAGAGCGGAGGAGGGTGTGGCTAAGCGTGTAAATGCAGATGAGGAGCCGTAAGGCTCCTCATCTGCATAAAGAAGATTATATTTGTCACATTATATTGTGACATTTATCACTATTGATTGCCTTGGGGATTGTGTAAAATTCAATCGTAAGATATGTATATATGTGAATATATAGAGAGATGTGTAAAGATGATTTCTCCTGCCCTGACCCAAGAAATTACTGCCTTGCATGCCGATATCTGCTCGGCGCTGGCGGATCCGACCCGCATATTGATCTTGTATGCGCTGAACGAAAAACCTTGCAGCGTCAGCGAGCTGGCTGAAGTCCTTCGGCTGAGCCAGCCGGCTGTCTCGCGTCATCTCAACCTGTTGCGTGAGCGCGGCTTGGTTTCTGCCCGGCGCGAAGGACAGTTGGTGATCAATACCCTGACCGACCCACGCATCATCCAGGCGCTTGACCTGCTGCGGGCGGTGCTGGCTGCCAATCTCAAGAGCCGGGCAGCTCTGGTGAAGTCAGAGGGGTAAAGGGCAGGCATTATTTAAGGGAGCTTACGATGAAGAACTTACTTATTCTAGGTGCAGGCACTGCTGGCACAATGGTAGCTAACCGGATGAAGCGGATGTTGGATGGCGATGAATGGCGCATCACAATCGTGGATCAGCATGAAACGCACTACTATCAGCCGGGGTTGTTGTTCATACCTTTTGGCATTTACAGTAAAAGTGATGTCGTCAAACCCAAACGTGACTTCATCCCCTCTGGAGTCGAATTGATCATGTCACCCATCGAAGGGATCGAGCCTGATCACAACCGGGTGAAGCTGGCGAACGGTCGCTTGCTCAATTATGATTTCCTGGTCATCGCCACGGGCGCTAAAACCTATCCTGAAGAGACCCCAGGTCTCCATGAGCATGAATGGTATCGGACGATCTATGATTTCTATACCATCGAAGGCGCTATGGCTTTAGCCCGTCACCTGCGCACCTGGCAGGGTGGTCGTATGGTGGTCAACGTGGTCGAAAACCCCATCAAGTGTCCTGTAGCGCCGCTCGAATTCATGATGCTTGCGGATTGGTTTTTCCACGAGCAAGGCATCCGAGAGCGCGTCGAGATTATTTATGCCACGCCGCTGCCGGGCGCATTCACCAAGCCGATCGCTTCCAAGCATCTGGGGGATATCCTTGCCCGCAAAGGGATTCAGGTTGTTCCAGAGTTCATGGTGATGCAGGTCGACCCTGATGCGAAAAAGATTATCTCTTACGATGAACAGGAAATTGAGTACGATTTACTGGTTACGGTGCCCCTCAATAAAGGCGATGAGGTCGTTGCCCGTTCAGGCTTGGGGGATGAATTCAACTTCATCCCGGTGGATAAGCACACCTTTGTCCATCCCCAGTATGCCAATATCTTCGTGCTGGGTGATGCTGCAGCCATCCCAACTTCCAAAGCGGGGTCGGTGGCGCACTTTGCCGTGGATTGCTGGTCGGAGAATTTCCTTCGTTACATTGATGGCTTGGAGATGCTGCCTACCTTCGATGGTCATGCAAATTGTTTCATCGAATCGGGTTTCGGCAAAGGCTTGCTCATCGACTTCAATTATGATGTCGAACCGCTCCCTGGGCGGTATCCGCTTCCGGGCGTTGGACCCTTCTCGCTCCTGCAGGAATCGGAGATGAACCACTGGGGCAAGCTGATGTTCCGTTGGATGTATTGGAATTTGTTGCTGAAAGGCGAGGAGCTGCCCTTGCCGGCGCGCATGACGATGGCTGGCAAGTGGTCGGGCTGAGGAGGCGCTGATGGAACCTACCCTGGTCGAACTAAACCAGAAGATCGATGCGCTGACCGCTCAGGTGGCTTACCTGACCGAGCAGGCGCAGATTGCCGAGCGGCAGCGCGCTGACCGCGCCGAGTTGATGCGCGACCTGACGCCTATCGCCAACCAGGCGTTTCACCTGACCATCGAACAGCTCGAAGAAATCCAGGAATATGTTGACTTGAGCGACCTGCTGCGCCTGCTCAAACGGATTTTGCGCAACGGGCGCAACTTCGAGAAAATGCTGGATCAGCTCGAAAGCCTGCTGGATTTGCTGGATACGATGGGTCCGCTGACTGATGAAGCCTTTGCCAAAGCCATGTCCACGCTGGCGGACCTTGAGCACAAGGGATACTTTGCGTTTGCCCGCGGCGGTATGCGCATCCTGGATAATGTGGTCACTTCTTTTACTGAAGACGATGTGAACCGCCTGGGCGATAACATTGTGCTCATCTTGAACACGGTCAAGGAGATGACCCAGCCTGAAATCATGACGTTTGTCCGCAATACCTTGCTCATCGCTGAGCGCGAGGTTGAGAAACCGGTCGATAGCTCTCTGCTCGGCTTACTGCGGCAGATGCGCGATCCAGCCGTGCGCAGAGGCTTGGCGCTGACCATGCGCGTGTTGCATGTCATTGGCGCGCAGGCTTCGGAGAAGGCGCTCAGTAACTAGCGGTGTCAGTCATAGCGCCGGTTGCCTGACTGCAGTCAATCGGCTAGCAGCTAAGTTTATGAAAAATTTAATTTTATGGAGGAAAACATGCCAACAAAACTTATCGCAGGAAAAACAGTCCAGGTCAATGAAGAGGGTTTCATGACAGACCCATATGAATGGAACCAGGAGATTGCCGTCGAGCTGGCAAAGGAAGAAGGAATCACTGAGTTGACCCCTGCCCATTGGAAGGTCATCGAATTCTGCCGCCAGGCAGCCAAGGATACCGGCAAGGCGCCCACGCTGCGCGCCATCACCACCAAGGCAGGCATCCCCACCAAGGATTTGTTTGCCTTGTTCCCTAAAGGACCTGCCAAGAAGGTTGCCCGGATCGCTGGTCTTGGGAAGCCCGAAGGCTGTGTTTAGAATCGTGTGCAAACGTATCAATTACAAGGAGATTTCAAAATGAGCGATGAACCCCGCAAGATCGCGTTTATCTGTTCCAAGGGTAACCTGGATATGGCTTACCCCGCGCTGGTGATGGGTTGGGCTGCCCTGGGAAACGGCATCGATGTGACCATTTTCTTCACTTTTTGGGGATTGGATATCATCACCAAGCAGCGAGTGGATCACCTGGAAATTGCCCCGGTTGCGAATACCAGCATGAAGATGAGCATGATGGGCGTGAATACCGGTAACCTGGGCATTCCCAACATCATGGGCATTCTTCCTGGCATGACCGCCTTTGCCACCGCCCTGATGAAATCCAAGATGGCAAAGCTGGAGGTTCCTCCGGTGAGCGAGTATCTGCAGATGCTGGTGGATGCCGGCGCCAAGCTGTATGCCTGTAAGATGTCGGTAGACATGATGGGCTTGAAGAAGGAAGATTTTGTTGACGGCGTGCTCGATATCGTCACCGCCGGCGATTTCATGGATATGACCGAAGGGGCGCAGATCATATTCATCTAACTTGAGAACCGCCTCGCAGGTGGGCTTGGAGAGGCGAATGACGACATCATGTCATTCGCCTCTTGGTGTATTTATCTATGCAATTCGCCGGAAGTTTCTTTACATCCAAATGCTTCAAATCGGCGAATTGCTTAAGTGATTGGTCGCAACTGCTATATTTTTACTCACATTACTTTCGACCAATCACATACATCGCATCATTTTCAGCGAGGGCATATCACGAGGCATGTCTTTCGGTGAATGAGGATTGAGCGGCGCTGAACAATCGTAACGGGACATTTAATCTGGTGTTTTCTCAATTAAGGAATTGCATTCTGAGTGAAATAACCATCACTGGACCGCAGTGTGCACTTGAAAAACCGAAAGGAGTATCCCATGAAACTCAGCTCTCCGAAAGTGATTACCTGGTGGATTGCCCTGGTTATCTTGGTGTTGGGGATCTTAGCAAACCTTGTGACGATACCAGTTTTGAGTGGTTTTGCCTTTTGGTTGGTAGTGATTGCTGGCGCATTGATGCTGGTAGCAACGGCTGTCAAAGGGTTATAGTAGTCAAATAGTTCGTAACGCCAGCAGCTCTCGGTCCGAGCTGCTGGTTTTTTTGTTTATGCTTTGCCAGAACTTCTCCGCTGCTTCGCAGGCATCCAGGTGTTTGTAAAGAAACTTTCGGCGAATTGCAGAATACCTGCCAGAAAAAGTGCCTGATAAATAAGCTGGCAGCTCAGTCATGCAATCGAGCCGCAACCCATCAAAAAGCTCAAAACTGGGTATAATCCTTTTGGCTTTCTCGAAAAAGCTCATCGGTTCACTTGTTCATGACTTGGAGTAATTATGACAGATAGAAAAATACGGGTGCTGGTTGCCAAACCCGGCTTGGATGGTCATGACCGGGGCGCCAAGGTGGTGGCGCGCGCCCTGCGGGACGCCGGCATGGAGGTGATTTATACCGGGCTGCGCCAGACGCCGGAAATGATCGCTGAAGCCGCTTTGCAGGAGGATGTCGATGCGGTTGGGTTGTCCATCCTTTCCGGCGCCCACATGGCGCTGGTGCCGGCGATCTTAGACCTGCTGAAAGCCAATGGTCAGGAACATGTCAAAGTGTTCATCGGAGGAATCATCCCCGAAGAGGATATCCCGCCATTGTTGGCGATGGGTGTGGCTGGCGTTTATGGTCCCGGCGCTTCGACCGAGACGATCATCCAGGACATTCGCCAGGCGGTTGTTGGTTCGCAGGGTTGAGCGGCAATGGAGCTGGCAGAGTCGTTATTGGCTGGCAACCGCCTTGCGCTGGCGCGGGCGCTTTCCCAGGTAGAAAATGACACCTCCGAAGGTCGCCAGCTACTGAGCGCGTTGTTCCCTTACACCGGACGCGCCCACCTGATCGGTGTTACCGGCGCGCCAGGGACGGGGAAGTCTTCCCTGGTGAACCAGCTTGCGCGCTTCTTCCGCCAGCCTCCAGGCGGAGGCAAGTCAAGTTCCGTTGCCATCATCGCCGTGGATCCCTCCAGCCCTTTTACGGGAGGCGCCCTCCTGGGCGACCGCATCCGCATGCGCGACCTGGCAGGCGACCCTGGCGTTTTCATCCGCTCGATGGCTTCACGCGGCGCCCTGGGCGGGCTGGCGGCGGCTGCCTCCGGCGTCGCCCTGGTATTCGATGCGGCGGGTTTCGAGATTATCCTCATCGAAACCGTTGGCGCGGGACAGGCTGAAGTGGACATTGCCCGACTGGCGCATACCACCCTGGTCGTTGAAACGCCCGGGTTGGGCGACGATATTCAGGCGATCAAAGCCGGTTTGCTCGAGATTGCCGATATCCTGGTGATCAATAAAGCAGATCAGCCCGGCTTGGAAAAGGCTGAACGCGCCCTGAAGAGCATGTTAGAACTGGCGCCATCGCGGACAAACGGCTGGGCGCCGCCGATATGCTGCACCATTGCCACCCAGGGCATTGGCTTGGCTGATCTGGTGGATGCCATCCATCGTCATCGCCTCCATCTCGACCAGACCGGTGAGTGGCAGCAGCGTGAGCGCGACCGCCTGCGGGCAGAAATGGAACTCATCTTGCACGCAGCTTTGATCGACCGCTGGCGGGAGACCATTCCCGAGGCTGATTACCAGGCGGTGCTCGCCGCGCTGTTGGAACGCCGCCTTTCGCCCCGCCAGGCAGTGGAGAAGCTGCTCAATGGAGGTTTGCCATGATTTATGGTCAAAGGATACGCTTCCGCGCCCCAGAGAAAGACGATATTCCCCGCTTCGTCGCCTGGATCAATGACCCTGAAGTCCGGCGTGGGATTTCCCTATTCCTGCCTTATTCCACGCTGGATGAGGAGCGTTGGTTCAACCATATGCTGGACCGCCCTCTCTATGAGCATCCCATGGTTATCGAAGTGCGTCAGCCGGATCAAGCGGATAGCTGGATGCCCATCGGCAACATCAGTTTCTTTGATGTAGATTGGCGCAACCGCTCGGCTGAATTTGGCATCATGATTGGCGAGAAATCTTATTGGAACCAGGGGTATGGCACGGAGGCGGTGAAGCTGCTGGTGGCGCATGGTTTTCAATCGCTGAACTTGAACCGCATCTTCCTGCGAGTTTTTGAAGACAATCCTGGCGCTATTCACGCCTATGAAAAAGCCGGATTCATTCGTGAAGGGCGCTTACGCCAGGCTGAATATCACCAGGGTAAATTCGTCGATGTTCTGGTGATGAGCATCCTGCGTTCCGAATGGCATGAGTAAGAATCGTTATGCCTGAGCTGCCAGAAGTGGAGACGATTGCCAATGGCTTGCGACAGGGCGGTTTTGGTCAACCGTCCATCCTGGGCAGGCGCATTGAGCGCGCTCATTTGCTGTGGCGGCGCAGCCTGGCGTCGCCTTCGCCTGAGGAATTCGAACGGCGGGTAGTGAACCAGGCAATCGAGGAAGTCGGTCGCCGCGGCAAATTCCTGGTTTTGCGCCTCAGCCGCGACTACCTGCTGTTCCACCTGCGCATGAGCGGAGATTTAATAGCAGAGCCAGTCAGCACAGCGATTGCTCCTCATCATCGCTTGATAATCGATTTGGATGAAGGGTTGCGCCTGGCATTCAACGATGCGCGCAAGTTTGGGCGCGCCTGGCTGGTGGATGATGCGGCAACCGTCTTGGGCAGCCTGGGACCGGAACCTCTTGACCCCAACCTGACGCCGGCAGCGTTCCACGCCCGGCTGACGGCGCGCCGCCGCCAGCTCAAGCCCTTGTTGCTTGACCAGAGCTTTTTAGCCGGCTTGGGAAACATATACTCGGACGAGGCGCTTTTCCTGGCGGGCTTGCATCCCCTCGCCTTGGCGCATAAACTGACCCTGGCGCAATCCGAGCGGTTGCTGAACAGCATCCGCCAGACGCTTCAGGAAGGCATCCGTCACCATGGCGCCAGCATCGATTGGGTTTACCGCGGCGGCGATTTTCAGAATCACTTTCGGGTGTACCGGCGGACAGGCGAACCCTGCCGGGTCTGCGGGTCGCTCATCCAGCGCCTGCGCCTCAATCAGCGCAGCACGCATTTTTGCCCGGTTTGTCAGCAATTGCCGTCTGGCAATATGTCCCTTCCACCGGGAGAAGTAACGTGAACTATACGGTTCTGATCCTTTTTGCGGTGTTCTTTGTTGCCGTCGGCTTCATCGTAGGACTGTTGATTATGCGCCTGCGCGTCACCGAGTCGACCCCAGGGGCGCGTCCTAACCAGGGGCAAACTGGTTCCAGCGATCCGGTCCCAGCCCCCAGCCCGCGGGTCGGCGCGCTGCAGTTCTGGAAAGACACTTATAGCGGCACGGATTATATCGAGTTGGATGGGCAGGTTTACCAATCAGTTTCAGATTTGAGCGCAGAACAGCAGCGCTTTCTTGCAGCCAGGGCTGGCGACCTGCTGAGATGGCTCAAACAGGTTTCTCCGCCTGCCCCGGCAGCAACCCGTCTGCCTCCCGCGCCCGCGCCTGAACCATCCCGTCAACCGCCTGTAGCTGCGCCCCAGCGACCCTTCTCTCGCCTTATGCAGCCTAGTGTTGCAAAAGCGCCGTCTCAAGGGGTTACCCTGGCGGAACAGGTGGATGAAATTTTACAGGAAAAGCTTTCTGGCTCCCCCGCTATGGCGCAGCGTACGATTCACCTCATCAGCCTGCCAAACCATGACCTGGTTGTCGAGGTCGACCATCGGCAATACGATAGTATCGATGCTGTCCCTGATAGCGATGTTCGTCTGCTCATCAAAGAGGCAGTCGCCGAGTGGCAGCGCCGCACCCAGGGCGGCAGGCGCTAAGCATCAGGCGGCGGGATATTCCCTTTCCAGCCTGGCGAGCAATGCTTCCTTCTCATCGTCTGGCAAAAAGGCTGCCTGAGCGGCTGCCAGCACGCGCTCCCTCAAGGCGGTTTTTCCTATTCTCAAGATTTCGCTTGCTTTGAAGTATTCATCGCTGAGGCTGATTTGCGAGATGCTGGGATCATCCGTATTGATCGTGACGTTGATGCCAGCTTCCAGCATCCTGGGCAGCGGGTGGTCTTCCAATGTGGGAGTCACACCCGATTGAAGATTGCTGGTGACGCAGACCTCGAATGCAACGCCCCGTTCGGCTGCCAGGCGGGTGACGTAATCATCCTCCAGCACGCGGACGCCATGTCCAATCCGTTCAGCGTTCAATGCCAGGATAGCATCGGAGATATTGCCAGCCCCGCCCCATTCTCCAGCATGAATCGTGATGTGCAGACCCGCCTGGCGCGCTTCCTTCAAGACGCCGGCGAAGGGCAGCGCCGAGAATTGCGCTTCGTTGCCTGCCAGGTCGACTCCCACGATGCCTCTGGAGATGCGATCGACCGCCAGCCTGCAAACCTGTTCGGCAATCTGTATCGATTCGTGACGGTTGAAACTGACGATCAACCGCGACTGGATGCCCAGTCGCTGGCTGGCTTCCTGCGCCGCCTCGATTACCCAGTCCATGACCTCGCCGTAATCAAAACCCTGGGCAACGGTCAGCGCCTTTGGGGTGAAACGCATTTCCAAGTAGCGGATGTTATCTGCGGCGGCGTCTTCGATGGCTTCCTGCGTCACCCGCTGAATCACCTCAGGCGAGCGGTAAAACAACCGCAGGGTTTCGAATTTGGAGAGAAAATTCTGGAACGTGTAAGGGTCATCTTCATGCACCTGAACCAGGCTGCGCAGTTGTCCTGTTTCCAGGAAATTCATGCCATGGGCGCGCGCCACTTCGATAATCGTTTCCAGCCGCAGAGAGCCTTCCAGGTGGCGGTGCAGTTCAACTTTTGGCAGAGATTGATAATATGTTGCAGAAGCAGGATGTTCCAGATTTTTTTCGATCATTGCTTGTTGACTCAGAGGGTCTGCGGCGTAAGCGTACCATAAATCTAAATATTTGAAAACCCTGACCCAATTTGCGATGGTCATTGAGTTATGGGATATCTTTTCTGCCGTTCTTGCTTTTAGTGCGTGAGGGCAACACCTTTCTTCCCTACCTCTGCACATGGGTCAAAAAGGCGCGGTTTTGTTCTTCTGGTTGTTTTTGGAGTTGAAAAGCCTGGGACTACTGGATGGGGTTGAGCTTAGCCCATTCCTCGGCAAAGCGCAGAATAGGATGGCGGAGGTGCCAGGCGTCGATGTCCACGCCGGGATGGCGCAAGTGAATCAGTTTGATGGCGGCATTCACCGGAAAGCCCTGGGCGATCAGGATGGCTGCTCCCATCGCCGCCGCGCGGTAATCGCCGGGAGGACCCTGGATGTACGCTTTGCGTCCGTCGTCGATGAAAGAGAGCGCCACCTGGACGCCCTTGATCAGCAGCGAGACCGGGATTGGCAGGTGCGGCGAATCGATCGTCGGCAGCCATAAAGTGGGCAGCGGCGGCGGATCCTGAGGATACAGGTAGGGGGGATATTCCATGCGAGGATTGATGATCAATCCGACGCCCAAGGTATAGAGAGGGAAAAAGTCCTCTTCCTGAGGGGGTGGACCGAAAATCAAATCGTCCGTAATCAGTGAGTAATTCACACTCACTTAAACGAGCTTGTTTTTATGACGTTTCACGCAATTCGTTCAAACGGGAGACCAATTTCTCGTTCGTTGCCTCTCGATGTTAACGAGGGTTTCTCAGGCAGAGAGCCGGTGAGCGGAAGCGCCTGCACTGGCTCGGCACAGGTAGATCGAAGCTTCGCGCCCGGTTTGGCGGTGGTACGCTTCGCCCAGGCGCTGGATAAAGCTCTGGGCTTGCGCTTCATCCACCAGGTTGACGGTGCAGCCGCCAAATCCCGCTCCGGTCAGCCGGGCGCCGTAGCAGCCAGGAATGCTGCGGGTGGCTTGCACCAGGATGTCCAGCTCAGGGCAGCTTACCTCGTACAGGTCGCGCAGGCTGTTATGCCCGGCGTACATCAACCCTCCAAAGAGTTGGGCATCGCCTTTTTTGAGACACATCACTGCCTGTTCGACGCGCGCCATTTCCTTTACCACATGTTCAGCGCGTTTGCGTGTCGTTTCCGGCAGGAATTCGCTGTAGGCGGCAAATTCGACGGTAGAAATATCCCGCAGGGAGTGAACATGCGGAAGGTATTGGTTGAGAATCTTGACTGCTTCTTCACAGGCAGCGCGGCGTTCGTTGTAAGCGGAGGCTGCCAGGCTGCGGCGCACGCCTGAATCGGCAATGACCACAGCCGTCCTGGGGGGAAGCGGCAGCGGACGCCACTGCAGGCTGCGGGTGTCGAAATAGAGGGCATGACCTGCCACGCCGCAGGCGCTGGCGAATTGGTCCATCAACCCACAATTCACCCCCACGTAGGCATTTTCGGCGCGCTGGCACCATTTTGCCACGGTCACCGCATCTTCCTTCCAGCCATCCAGGGCGCTCCAGGTGACGGCAAAAGCAACTTCGACTGCTGCCGAGGAGCTGAGTCCTGCCCCGATGGGCACATCGGAGGTGTAAACGGCTTTCATCCCCGAAACGGGCTTGCCAGCATGCTGTAACGACCATGCCACGCCTGCCGGGTAGCGCGCCCAATGCGGCAGCGGCTTGCCCATGATATCCTTTTTCGCCTCCAGAGCTTCTAAACTGAAAATCACCTGCTCGCTTAAGTCCAGGGAGTGCAGCGTTACCAGCCCATCCTCGGCTGGGGCAGCGGCAATCTGCACTGCCCGGTCGATGGCAATGGGCAATACCACGCCTTCGTTGTAATCGACATGTTCCCCCAACAGATTTACCCGTCCGGGGGCGCGTCCCAGCCAGTGTGGTTTTGCATCAAAGTGTTCTTGAAAAGTGACCGCCAAATCCATTGTAAAGCTCCTGTGTCAGCGAAGGAATAGAACCAGGGTATTTGCCAGCCCAACCAGCGCCAGCAGGAAAAGCGTCCATCCGTTGGAACGTTCCTGCGCTGAAAAATACAAACCAATCGGCGCCAGCGTCATCAACAGGAATGCGAGGCTGTAAAGAGAAAAAGAATGCCGGCTGAGCCAGCCGCTGAAGCGGTTCATAACGTATTTTACCTCTTCATGTGACCCGCAAGATCCTCATAATAGAATGCGCCCGGGTATTCGTTCCTGGCGTGTGCGGCTTTACCGCTCCATTGTTCGATATCCAGGCGGTAAACCGCGGTGACTTCCAGCTCTTCGGGAGTGACGCCGCGGTAATCTTCCCCAGGCTTCAGATGCGGGAAATATTTATCCAACAAGAGCTGCAGGGCGCGTTGCGCTTCTTCGGGCTGAGCGACGAAGCGGACACGCCCAAAGACCACAACGCTTTCATATTCCATGCCAAATTCCATCGCCGTATCAGCCGGCAGCAGACGCCCCATCTTGCTCAGGCAGAAGCTGACGCGGGGATTTGCGGCGATATTTTGCTGCGTGCGACCCTCCAGCGCGCCGTGGAAGTAAAGCGCATTTCCAGCTTCATCATAGCTAAATAAGGTTGGCTTTATGAACGGCTGCCCCTGCCATTCGGTTGCCAGCATGCCAAATGGCGCTGAGTGCAGCATTGCCTTGATCCGGGTCTCATCGGTTATTGCCCGGTCGGCTCGGCGGGGTTGGTTGATGGGGGTTTGCGTGTTCATATCTCGTGTGCAAATTTAACTTAGGGTCAAAACAGCCAAAGCGCTGCCAGTGTCAGGCAACTGATGAGCAAGACCAGCAGCCCGGTGTAGACCAGCAAGGCGCGCATCACTTCTCCTTCGCGCCCCGCCATCCCGGCGGTGCTGGCGCCCACCACCACCTTGGTCGGCGCGACGACCGAAGCCAGTCCGGCGCCAGCCGTTTGCGCTGCCAGGATGATGGCAGGAGCATAGTCCAGCAGGAGAGCGGTGCGCAGTTGCAACGCGCTGAAAACCACGTTGGAATTGGTGTTGCTGCCGGTCATGAAGGCGCCCAGCGCTCCAATCCAGGATGCCACCAGCGGAAAACCTTTTCCAAAGCCCTCTGCCATGCCGCGCGCCAGTTGCTCGGTCATGCCGGCATGCTCCATGATCGTCGCCATCGTCACCATGGAAAGGATGCTGACACTGGAAGCCATCACGCGTTGAACCGTACTGCTCACAATGCGGCGCGGCGCGCCAGGGGTGTAATATCCTGCCCGGCGGTAAACCAGGTAGGAAAGCAGCGACACATACAACAGCAGCATCCCGGCATGGCGGAAGAGAGGAATTTTACGGCTGGCGCCTGCCGGGATGGAATATCCAAGCGCAGTGATGGTTTCAGGAAAATTGACTTGCAAGACCACTTTTCCCAGGAATTCCTTGACCGGCGGGACGATTTGCGCCAGCAATGTAATCAAGATCAGGATGCCGTAGCCTGAAAGGGCGATGCCCAGGCTGCGGAGGTCCAGGCTGCTTGAGGAGGGGGCGTTTTTGCGCCAACGAGCTGCCAGCGGATATACGGCTGCCAGCCCTGCCAGTCCGCCCATAAAGGCAGCGATGTTCCACAGCGCGGTGATTGCAACCAGGTATTGCACCGCTCCCATCGCCAGGCTGATGATCAGCACCGGCAGGAACAGGCGTTTGAATGAGCGCCAGCCCCCCTCGGCATGGGCAATCAGAAGTCCGCTGGCAAAGCCGGCAATGCCCAGGAACAGGGCGGCGGGCGGCGCAAGCAGTTGTTCTGGCAAGTTCGTCGCTGAAACCAACGCCTGGAACGATGAGCCCATCGAGCCAAACGTCACTGCCCAGCCGTGCCCGATCGAGGGAAGCACCACTGCCGTCAGCGGGCTGAAACCCAGCGCCACCAGCAATGGGGCGATGACCGCCACCGGCACGCCGAACCCTCCCACGCCCTGCAAAAAGGTGGCAAAGACCCAGCCGATGATCAACGCCTGCAATCCACGGTCGGGCGTCAGGTGAGGCAGCGCCTTGCCAATGGCGCGGATGGCGCCGGCTTCGTCGACGACACGGTAGAGCAGGAATGCCGCCCAGATGATCAGGAGGACATCGAACGATAAGACCAACGCTTTGGCGTGGGCGTAGGCGAGCAGTTCTGCCCGCGCGCCAAAGCTCAAGACGGCAATTGTCAACGCTGCCAGGTAGCCGGCGCCTCCAGCGCGGGCAGCGCTCCAGCGCAACCCTACCATTAGAGACAGAATCAATAGGATTGGTATCAGCGCCAACACGAAGGACATGAACCGGCTACCCTCGATTTCTGGTGTACCAGGCGATCAGCGCTGCGCCCAAAGCCAGTCCAGGGAGCAAGATCAGCCCGGCTTCAGGTCCAAAGCGCCCGCCAGTCAAGAGCTCCGGTCCTTGCACCGTGTGCTGGAGCAGGCTCGGCATGCCTTCCAAGCCGCTCACCGGAAAGCCAAAGACGACGCCCTCGAAGAAATTCCAACCGATGTGTAAACCAATGGGCAGCCACAATTGGCGGGTTCGCAGGTAGCCATACGCCAGGAATATCCCGGCGAGGAGCAGCCCCAGCAGGGCAACCCAGGAGATATGGGGATTTGCCTGGTGCGCCAACGCGAACAAACCGGATGAAATCAACACACCCCAATACAGGTTGCTGCCCTCTGCCAGGTTTTGTAACCAATACCCCCGGCTGAGCAATTCCTCCTGCCATCCTACCAGGACGAACAGGAAGAACATCCTTGAGACATCTAATGCGATCTGGCTGGCTGGGATGCTCTCCCAGGCAAACGACTGGAATTTCAGCCATCCGGCGGCAGTTTCCAGCCCATAGATCAGCCCCATCATCGCTCCGGTGAAGAGAAAGCCGGCAATCAGGTCCTTTAAGGCTTGCTGGTTGGGGGTCAATCCCAGGCTGGCAAAGGTTCGCCGGTCCAAGAAACGCCGGGCAAGGTAAATCGACAGCGTAATGGGAAAGAAAGTCAAGAGCTGCATGACCAGCAGCGAGGGCGTTGATGAGCCGCTTGCTGCCATCCAGATGGACACCGGAATCAACGTGCAGGCTAACAGGAGGAGCAGCAGCCCAAAGTGCGCCAGCAAGCGCCAGCCAGCCCGCAGCCGGCGTTCGTCTGGCGAAAGGAAGATGCGCACGAGAATGCTCTGTCGCCCCGGCTGGGGCGCCCCGGGTGGCGCGCCAGGGTTCTGATCTCTTTGGTTCAAGGGGGTTATGACCCTCCTCTCAGGTAAATTCCCTGGGGGTCAAGCTCTTGGCGCAGGATGCGCAGTTCTTCGTCACTTGGCGCGGGCGTCAGCCGTGGCTCGGCAACAGCTTTCAGGTCCCAACCGGTATTTTGGCGCGCCTGTTCGACGGTTGCGCCGGGATGCAGGGCGGTCAGCGTCAGCTCGCCTTCGTCATCTGGCTCCAGGATGCACAGGTCAGTCACCACTGCCATGGGTCCCTTGCCGCGCAGTTGCGCCGCCTGGCGTTCCTTGCGCCCTCCCAAAAAGCCCGCTGAAGTGAGGAAATCCAGCTTTTCGGGGAAGCGCCGCTTTTGATGAGGGGTCAGGATGTAGCATCGGTTTGCCCAGGCGGCAATCTCCATTGAACCGCCGGAACCGGGCAGGCGGACTTTGGGCGTTTCGTATGGTCCAATCACCGTGGCATTGATGTTGCCGTATTTGTCGATTTGCGCTCCACCCAGGAAGCCGACATCGATGTTGCCGCGCTGCAGGTAAAAGGCGAAGATGTCGTACATGCTGCAAACCGCCAGCGCGCCGCTGACCAGCGTTGGGTCGCCGATGGACAGGGGCAGCCGGGCTGGCTGTGCGCCAATGACCCCGGCTTCGTAAATCATCACCAGATTGGGGGCGTGCGTGCGCCGCGCCAGGTTGCAAGCCAGGTTCGGCAGCCCAACGCCCACGAACACCACATCGCCATCCCGAAGCAGCCGCGCGGCGTTGATGGTCATGAGTTCTGCAGAAGAATAAGTCACAGATGTGTTCATGTCGCCTTATCTTGTAGTCCAGGATTATTTCAACATGATCGGCAGATCATCGTCTCTGTCTCGATGACTGCAGCGTTCAATACTGTCCGTAATCCACCGGCAGGCTGGGGCGAGGGGCAATGCGCAGGCGCACGTGCACCTCGGCGCCGAGTTTTTCCCAATACTCCTGCCGGTCTTTGACCCCATATACCCACTCATCCAGGTATTTCAGCACCCCTTCGCGGGTCTTGGAAATTTCATCCCATTCCAGGTAAAAGGCGTTGTCTCGGTCATAATAACCTTGCGTATAGGAGGGGTGCGCACAGTAAGGCACATGGCATACGGCATCAACGATGAAACCGGGGATGAGCGTGCGGTTCGGGTCAGAGCGGATGACCTCTTCGGGGACGATTTCTTCGGCGGTCAAGATCACGCGTTCTGCGGCAAAGGCAGCCTCTTTCTGCTCGCCGACGATTCCCCAGATGTGCGCGTTCCCCTGCGCATCGGCGCGCTGCACGTGGATGATTGCTACATCCGGCTTCAACGCCGGGACAACCACCACTTCGTTTCCGGAGTATGGGTCGACCACCTTGCGATAATTGGGGTTGGCGCGGGGCAGGTCTTCGGCTGCTGTTGGGTTCATGGGCATAAAAGGCAACCCCGTGGCGCCAGCCTGAAGGCGCGAGATCATGCCAAAGTGAGAGTATTCCTCCCATTCCAGTCTGCCCGCCTCGATCTCAGCCCGCACCACGCGCAGCGAGCCGACGCCCGGGTTTCCCATATAAGAGAAAATGACCTTTCTGGCGCAGCCGGCTGCTACCATCTGGTCGTAGATCAGGTCTGGGGTGGCGCGCGCCAGTACAAGTTCTTTGCGACCCTGGCGGATGATTTCATGACCGGCGGCAAAAGGAATCAGGTGAGTGAAACCTGCAGCGTAAACCAGGTCGCCGTCTTTGACGTAACGGCGAATGGCTTCGGATAAGGATATGATTTTGCTCATAGGAAACGGTTATCCGCTTGTGAAACCTATTTTTTCTTTTCGAAGATTTTTCGGGCTGTTCGAAAGCGCCCGCTGGGAACTGGCGGGGTGCGGCTCTGCCAGAGCAGCAGCATGCCGATGATCACTCCCGCCAGTCCCAGGATGAAGATAAGCGGGTGAGGGGGGCGCCCAGCATCGCTGAAGAAAAAAATGATCAGCAGGATCAGCCCGATCAGGACGAGCAATTGCCCAAAGCGGCGCTTCATTTTCCGTCGTTTGGCTGGCGCAGGCGATCTTTATGAATCATCGCACCAGGGTCTGAATTTGCTCGTGCATGTAAAGCGGCAGGTAGTAATGTCCGCCAGCGTTCTTGCCGGTTGAGCCGGACCCTTTCCATCCGCCAAAAGGCTGGAAGCCAGGCCATGCGCCGGTCGTGGCGCCTTGGGGACGGTTGGCATACGTCACGCCTGCCTGGATGTGATCGAAGAACCATGCCACTTCGCTTTCTGCTCCATAGAAGCCAGCGGTCAAGCCGTAGTCCACATCATTTGCCAGCCGCATCGCATCTTCCAGGTTGTCCACTTTGGCAATGGTGCTGATCGGCAGGAACATTTCGTACTTCCACAGGCGGTGTTCGAGGGGCAAATTTGCCACCAGCGTCGGCGTGCAGAAGTAGCCCTTGGCGTAATCGCCTTCGACCAGCACTTTACCGCCAGTCAGGATGGTCCCTGCCTGGGAAAGCTCCTCGCAGAAATTCTGGTAATCCTGGTAAGAACTCTTGTTGATGACCGGTCCCAGGTAAACGCTGCGGTCGGTGGGATCGCCAATGGTCAGCTTGTTGGTCAGTTCGACTAGGCGGTTCACCAGCGCATCGTACACCGGCGCTTCGATGTAAATCCGGGAGCATGCCGAGCATTTCTGACCTTGCAGCCCGAACGCCGAGCGGACGATGCCAATGGCGGCGCGTTCCAGGTCGGCATGGCGTGAGACGATTGCCGGGTTCTTGCCGCCCAATTCCAGGATGGTGGGGCGAACGTACCGCCCCTGGGCGAAGTCGCGGAAGATTTTCATGCCGATATCAAAGGACCCGGTGAAGGTCACGCCATCGACTTCAGGGCTGTCGATCAATGCCTGTCCGAGCGTCCGTCCCGGTCCGGTGACGAAGTTAACCGCCCCATCCGGCAGCCCGGCGTCGCGGAAGCATTCTGCCAGCAGGCGCACCACCCAGGGCGTGTCGGTTGCCGGCTTGATCACCACCGTATTGCCGGTCACCAGGGCTGCGCCCACTGGACCGCCGGTGAGCGCGGTGGGGAAATTGAACGGGCTGATCACCAGCCATACGCCGTACGGTCGCAGGACGGAATAGTTCGTTGCGGTGTAGTTGATCAGCGGATCTCGCCCCATCTCAACTTTGTAGCCCTCGTTCTTTTCCATTTGGAAGCAGGCGTAATAAATCAAGTCCGCGGTTTCCTGCACGTCGCCCAGCGACTCCATGCGGTTCTTGCCAACCTCCAACGCCATGGCAGCGCCGATTTCGAAGATGCGCTCCTCGATCAGGCTGGCAGCCTTGCGCAGCAGCGCAACCCGGTCTTGCCACTTCATGTGACTCCAAACCGGGAAAGCTTTACGGGCAGCCGCCAACGCCTGGTGCGCCTCGGCTTCTGTGCCCTTTTGGAAGACTCCCAGCACCCAGTCGGTGTTGACCGGGGAGCGGTCCTCGAACTTTTCGGCGGTAAACACATCCTTCCCGTCAATGATCAAGCCGTATTCTTTGCCCAGGTTGGCTTTGATCTTCTTCAAGGCTTCATCGAAGCGCGTGTGCAGCTCTTCGGGAGGATTGAACATCGTCGCATAGGTGAGTTTAAAGGATTCAGGCATGGGGTAACCTCCATTTCAGTCAAAGTTTTGAATCAAGTATATTCCAGCCGGGGGATCGAGTCAAAGATAGATGTATCCTTCTTGGACATGACAGTTATCCCGAAATTCCAGTTGCGCCCTGCGCAATTTTGCGCTAGACTTATTGTACATAAAAGATGTTCACCACGCAAACCACCTTTGTCGGAATAGATCCTACTGCCGGGCGGCGACCGATCACATATGCAGCCCTGGATGGCAACCTGCGCTTGCTGGCTTTGGGGGCGGGCGATATGAGTGAGGTGATCGCCTTTGTGGCGGGCTTGTCTCAGGCGCTGGTGGCGGTCAGCGCGCCGCAGCGCCCTAACCAGGGTTTGATGGAACGCCCCGAAGTGCGTGAACGGCTCTCGCCGTCGCCGCGACCAGGTCGCTGGATTAACTTTCGGGTCGCAGAATATCTATTACGCCAGCGCCGCATCAGTTGCCCTCAGACGGCTTCGCTCGAAAAGAATTGTCCCCACTGGATGCAGGTGGGTTTTACACTCTACCGCCGTTTGCAGGGGCTGGGTTTCCTGCCCTATCCGCAGCAAGCCTCAGGTCAATGGATTGAGGTGTATCCTCATGCCTGTTTTTGTGTTTTATTAGGACAGAAGCCCTTTCCCAAAACCACGCTGGAAGGTCGCCTCCAGCGGCAGTTGGCGCTTTACGAGGAAAATCTGCACATCCCAGACCCAATGCGTTTCTTCGAAGAGATCACCCGCCACCGCTTGTTGAGCGGAACCTTGCCCTATCATGAAATCTACGAGCCGCGCGCCCTGGATGCGCTGGTATCGGCTTATACGGCTTATCTGGTGGGTAAATTTCCTGAGCGGGTCACATTCCTGGGGGACGACTCCGAGGGACAGATTGCCCTTCCGGCTGCCGAACTGAAACGCCGATATTAATGGTGGACCGAGAATACGACAAAACATGCTCCAAAAACAAATCAAGTTGATCACAAATCCCAATGCCGATCTGGGGCGCGCCTGGCGCACAGCGGGTGATCTGCGTCACGTTGTCGATGAATTCGGAGGCGCCGATTGGAGCGGCACTGTTTACCCCTCGCACGCCATTGAGCTGGCTCGCCAGGCGGGTGAGCAGGGTTATCAACTGGTCGTTGCCGTTGGCGGGGATGGCACCGTGCATGAAGTGGTCAACGGCTTGATGCAGCTTCCTCCCGACCGCCGCCCCCGCCTGGGGGTCGTGCCCATGGGTTCTGGCAACGATTTTGCCAAAGCCATTGGGATAAGCTTGGACCCAGCGTTGGCATTGCGCCAGGTGTTGACCGGCAAGCCGCGCCGGGTTGATATTGGCTTGTATACCGATGACCATGGGCGCCGCGAATATTGGGATAACACGCTGGGCATCGGCTTCGACTCGACGGTAACAATACGCTCACGCAAGTTTACCTATTTGCACGGCTTTCCCCTTTACCTGGCGGCTGTCCTGCAAACGATTTTGTTAAACCATGACGCTATTCCTATGCACATCGTCACCGACCAGGAAACCTGGGATGAGCACATCCTCATGCTGGTGTTGTGCAATGGTCCCCGCGAAGGGGGAGGGTTTTTGGTTGCCCCGCAGGCGCTGCCGGATGACGGCGTGTATCATTACGCTTCGGTTCGTCGCATTTCCCGCTTGATGATGCTGCGCCTGTTGCCAGAGGTGATGCGCGGCACGCATGGGCGGTTCAGTCAGGTCAAGATGGGACAGTTCAAAAAGTTAACGTTGAACGCCGAAAGACCGATGCCGATTCACATGGATGGCGAGATCATTGCCGGTTTTGGCAGCAATATTCGCCAGATTTCGGTGGAGATCTTCCCTGGCGCCATCGAAGTGCTGGTTTGACCTTTGGCATGCCTGACCTGTTGAAAAGCCTGCAAAACCATGACCTGGGTTACATCAAGATCCTGGGTGAGTTGTGGCGCGTTGAGCTGGAAGGTTTGGAGCTTAAACCAGCCATGCAGCGCCTCGCCCAGGCAATTTTAAACCGCCCGGCGGTGCAGGAAATGGTCGCCAGCCTGCCTGCCGAGGCGCGCGACGCGCTGGACGACCTCATGCAGCAGGAAGGCAGGCTTTCCTGGCATGTTTTCACCCGGCGGCATGGCATGGTGCGCGAGATGGGCGCGGGGCGCCGCGACCGCCTGCAGCCTCATCTCAATCCGGTTTCTCCCGCCGAGGTGCTTTGGTATCGCGGCTTGGTCGCCCGCGCTTTTCTCGATACCCCTGCCGGTTTGGAAGAATTTGCCTATATTCCTGATGATTTCCTGCCGTTTATCCCAGCCCCGCCCCCACGCGAGGCTGCTCCCTTGGGAAGGCTGGCTTCGCCTGGCGAGCGGGCGCATCCCCTGCCGGCGTCTGACCGCATCCTGGATCATGCCTGTTCGCTGCTGGCGGGATTGCGCTCAGGTTATTCGTTAGATTGGATCGAATCCCGAGCGCGCAACTGGTGTTTTGCAGCGGCGGCTCGCTTCGCGCCGCTCTCTGTTGCTACGTTGCACCAATTGCTCTTGGCTGCTGGGCTGGTCGATGCAGAGGGCTTGCCTATGCCGGAGCCTGTGCGCGAGTTTTTAGCCTGCAGCCGGGCAGAGGCGCTGGCAAAGCTCTATCGCCTCTGGGTGGTCAGCCCTGCCTTCAACGAACTGCGCCTGCTGCCTGGGTTGGACATGGAAGGCGAATGGCAGAACGACCCCTTGCGAACTCGCCAAACTATCCTCGATTTCCTGGCAACGGTTCCAGGTCGTGAGCCCGGCGCGGAGCGACCCTTTTGGAGCCTGGCTGCATTTGTTGATGCTGTTCGACATCAGTATCCTGATTTTCAGCGCCCGGCTGGCGACTATGACTCATGGTATATCCGGCAGCTCGCCAGCGGGGAGTTCCTGCGCGGGGTCGAGCATTGGGATGAGGTGGATGGCGCCCTCATCCGGTACATGATTTGCGGACCATTGCATTGGCTGGGCGTCTTGGACCTGGCTGCTTCGGCGCCATGGGATGACCCTCAAAGCCAGGTGACCGCGTTTCGTTATTCCGCCTGGGCGGCTAATCTGCTGCAGGCGCAGCCGCCTGAGAACCTGCCATTGGAAGACTCTCCCATCCAGGTGCGTTCTGATTTCATCGTGGTCGTTCCGCGCCTGGCGCCGCGTTCGGTGCGCTATCAACTGGCGCGCTTTGGCGATTGGGAAAAAGAAGAGGTCGAAGCCTATCATTACCGCCTTACGCCGGCGTCGCTCAAGCGCGCCCGCCAGCAGGGACTGACCAGCAATCATCTGCTGGCTTTGCTGCGCCGGCATGCGCGGACGATTGCTCCCAACCTGGTGAAAGCCATCGAGCGCTGGGAGCGCAACGGCGTCGAAGCCCGCTTTGAACAGCTACTCGTGCTGCGCCTGGCGACGCCTGAGCTGTTGCAGTTGGTTCGCAACAGCCGCGCTGCCCGCTTTCTCGGCGATCCCTTGGGTCCTACGGCGGTAGCCGTCAAACCCGGCGCGCTGGATAAGGTCATGGCGGTGCTTGCCGAGTTGGGCTATCTCGGCGAGGTTGTTGCAGGCGAGTGAATGGCGCTTGTTGCACCGCCCGATGATTGGGCGTGAAATACTTTAGACGCTGCTCATAGCCGGGTTTCCCTGTAGGAATTCCTGGAACCCCAGTGAATGACTCTCCATGAAAACATTAATTTGACACGCGTGAAAAAATTCTGTATGATATGAAAAGGATACCGGTAATGTTACCGGTAATGTTCCTGGGCTTGAGCATGGTGTGCGTTCGAGGAAGATCATGGGGCGGACTCGTGGTTCGATCACAATACAGGATGTCGCTTTAGCAGCCGGCGTATCTGTTTCCACCGTTTCGCGCGTCTTAAACAACAAGGATGACGTCGCCCTCGAGACTTATGAACGAGTTAGGAGCGTCATTGACCAATTAGGTTACGCCTCCAGCCTTGCAGCCAGGGGAATGCGCAGCCGGCGCACCAATGTCATCGGCTTGATCATGCCGGATGTGGCTTCGCCGTATGCAGCTGAAATGATGCGGGGAGTCAATGGCGCGATTGCCAAAATAGATTACGACTTGCTCATCTATACGAATGGTAATGTTCGCAAATCCGCATTTGCTGAGCGCGATCGACGTTTTGTCATGCTGCTTAACGGGGGCATCACCGATGGGGTGATCGTTGTGACCCCTGCCGCAACCCATTTTCCCAGCCGGGCGCCTGTCGTCGTGATTGACCCGAACAACGAAACTCCGGAATATCCGGCAATTATCGCCACCAACCGCGAGGGGGCTTTGGAGGTGATGCGCTATCTGATTCGGCTAGGGCACCGTCGAATCGGCTACATAACTGGACGGCTCGATCTGATCAGCGCCATTCACCGCCTACAGGGTTATAAGGAGGGCTTGACCGAAGCCGGCATCCCCGTAGAGGAGGCGCTGATCCAGGTTGGCGACTATACCACCGAAGCCGCAGTGGAATGCGCCCGTGCTTTGCTGTCTTTGAAAGAACCGCCTACCGCAATCTTTGCTGCGAATGATATGTCAGCAATGGGCGTATATCGGGCGGCTTGTGAGGCAGGGGTGAGTATCCCGCGGGATTTATCTGTGGTGGGTTTTGACAATCTTTACGAGGCGGCTTTAATGACCCCACCGCTGACAACGATTGATCAATCCATATCCGAGATGGGAGCACTGGCAGTGGATATGCTCGTGAGGCTGGTAAGAGGGGAAAACTTGGAGAATCATCAGCGCGTTATTCCCACCCGCTTGATTCTTCGCCAGTCCTGTGTACCTGTACAGCAGTCCAAAACCCATGCCAGGAATACCCCAATAGAATCCAAATAGAAAAAAACAGAAAAAAGGAGGTGTCCGGTTGCGTAATCTCGCATGGTAATAAATCGATATCCAACTAATCATTTGTTCAAGCAAGTTGTTTTGAATGAGAATTCAGGAGGAAGAAATGTCTAAGAAATTGAATCGACGCGATTTCCTGAAAGTCGCTGCGACCGGTCTGGCGGGTGCAGTGCTGGCTTCCTGTAAACCGGCAGCTACTCCCACCCCGGAGACTGGCGAGGTTATCGAAGCCACCCCCACGCCTAAAGCCCAGCAGGAAGTCGCTGCTGTGCTGGGAACATTCCCCCGTCGGGAGACCCTGATTGCACGGCAACTCACCGGGCGTGTCGGTTCCCCCGATAACTTTAACCTATGGGTGGGTTGGAAATGGCAAGATCGCGGCATTCAGAACCTGGCAGATGAGCCATTGTGGTCGGTTGACTTCGCCACCGGCAACATTATCAACGGCCTTGCGGAAGGCGACCCGACCTATAGCTCGGATTTTTTGAGCATCACCGTCCCATTACGCAAGGGCGTTGCCTGGAATGACGGCGAGCCTTTCACTGCTGCCGATGTGGTCTACACCGTCGAGACCCTGATGAAATACGATGGACTCAATGGGCATACATTCTTTGTGGATAACGTCGAGACTGTAACCGCTCTGGATGATCACACGGTCAAGTTCACTTTGAAAAAGCCTAACTCCCGCTTCCATACCACTTTCCTCGACCGCTGGGGCTGCACCCGAATCATGCCCAAGCACATCTTCGAGAAAGAAGAAGATCCGGTTCAGTTCCCCTTCAATCCGTATGTAGGCTGTGGTCCATATAAACTGCATAGCTATGACCCCCAAGGGTTCTGGACCGCCTGGGAGCGGCGCGAGGATTGGGACAAGAGCCCGACCGGCATCATGTACGGTATGCCTCAGCCCAAGTACATCATTATCCAGGCTTTCGACACCGAAGGCGCTCAAATCCTGGCGCAGTTGCAGCATCAGCTCGATGTGGCGGAACTCTCAGCCGATGGACTCAAGGCGCTGTTGGCGCAGTCCAAAACCTCGCGTGCCTACCAGCCGACCTTCCCCTTCGTGGTCAACAACGACCCCTGCATCACCGGCATCGTGTTCAACCACGCCCGACCGCCTTTCGACAACTTGGATGTTCGCTGGGCTTTGGTGCTGGCGATCGATATCGTCGAGTACATGAGCATCGCTGTGGACTCCACCGGCACCGTGAGCGCGATCCATGTCCCGCACCTGGGTCCTTACCCCAAGCTGTACCACAGACCGATGCAAGACTGGTTGAAGTCTTTCACCATTGATGTCGGCAACGGCGAGACATTTGCGCCTTATGATCCGGATGTTCCCAAGCGCATCGCCGAATATGCCCGCTCGCGCGGCTACATTTTCCCCGATACGCCGGAATTCATCGAGAATGCATTCGGACTGGGCTGGTACAAGTATGCCCCGGATGTCGCCGAGAAGCTGTTGGTGAAGAATGGCTTTAAGAGAGATAAGGATGGCAAGTGGCTTAAGCCCGATGGGACCCCCTGGAAGATTACCTACTCGTGTGGCACGATTCTCACCAACCATGATGCGCGCAATGCCCAGGCTGCCGTACAGCAGTGGAAGAAGTTTGGCATCGATGCCTCGGTGCTGACGATCGAGAATCTGGATGCCCTGACCTCCATCGGTGACTTTGATGTGGAAACCGTTTGGCCCGCGCGAGAGCCGTGGGGTGCAGGTCCCGACCTGTACCGCACGCTCGACGATTGGAACTCTGCCTACCTCAAGCCCGTTGGAGAGCGTACGGCGAGCGCTTATCATTCGCGCTGGTCGAGCCCGGAGATGGACGATGTCATCAAGCGGCTGCGCGAGACGGATCCCTTCGATACGGAAAAGGTTGTCGCTATCGGCACCGAGGGTCTCAAGATAGCGGTCAAGTACATGCCCACCGTCCCAACCTACGGGTATATCGGCTTCGTCGGTTGGGATGAGTACTACTGGACCAACTGGCCCGGTAGTGAAAACCCCTACTGCGCGCCTTATACCCATTGGCCCAATTTCAAGTACTTTACGCCATTCCTGAAACCTACCGGCGCATAAGGTTTTTCAGATTTGTTGCTCCTATGTTACAATCTCCCTGGGCGGGCTTTCCCGCCCAGGGAAACTAATAGGTCGCTTTTTATAATCCTTTGATTAAGCGGCAAAACAAGTTGGTATTTGTTGGAAAGTGTGTGAGGGTAAAACCGTGACATTTGTAAAGCGATATCTTATCCCCCGTTTGATCCAATATTTTTTAGTCATATGGTTGGGCATCACCGTTGTTTTCATCATTCCCAGACTTACCCCAAATGACCCTGTCATGGCGATGGTAGCGATGATGAGGGCGCGTGGCGCCACGTTGGAACCGGGCGCAGTGGACGAGATCATCGCCGACCTGACTGAGATGTATGGCTTGCAGGGCTCCTGGCTCGATCAATATTGGGCATTTTGGGGCAGGTTGTTTCGCGGCGATTTCGGCGTTTCCTTCTTCCAATTCCCCGAACGCGTCAATAAATTGATCGCCACCGCCATGCCCTGGACTTTAGGTCTCCTGCTGACTACGACCGCTATCACGTGGACATTTGGAAACCTCATAGGTGCTTTAGCGGGCTATTATTCGCGGAAGGGCTGGTCGCGCACCCTGGATGCCATCGCCATGGTGATTCGTCCTTTGCCCTATTACATCTTTGCCTTCTCGTTACTGATTCTTTTTGCCGGGCTTGTCTTCCGCTGGTTTCCGCCTTCAGGCGGGGCGTCATTGGGCGCCAGACCCAGCTTCACTTGGGTTTATATCAAAGATGTCCTCTGGCATTCGACCTTGCCTGCTCTTTCGTTGAGCATACTGGGGGGGGCAGTCAATTTCCAGACGATGAAATTGATTGTCCAGAACGTCAATGCAGAAAGTTTCGTCCAGTATGCGAAGATGGGCGGCGTCACCGAGGACCGTATCGTGGGCAAGTATATTTTTCGCAATGCTTTATTGCCGCAGATCACCGGCTTGGCGCTTTCGCTAGGGCAGATCTTCAGCGGAGCGTTGATTACAGAGATCGTTTATGGTTACCCTGGTCTGGGAATGCTGCTTTATAACGCCGTCATCCGAGCAGATTACAATCTGATCATGGGTATCACCATCTTTTCTATCGTTGGTATCACAACGGCAATCCTGATTGTTGACCTGACATATCCCTTGTTTGACCCGCGGGTTAGATACTATTAGGAGATCAGATACGTGAAAGTACTCAGAGATCTGTTCAGAGATTATCGTTTTTGCTTCAGTTTTGTTGTTCTGTTGATCATCCTGATCATGGCTGTCCTGTCCGTTTTCTCGCCTTATGACCCTACCTTATGGAATGTTGTCCCGAAGGACATGAAGCCCTCTTTAAAGTACCCGCTTGGCACCGATTCGAACGGACAGGATATTTTCTGGCAGGCTACCTTTGCGGTGCGTAATTCCTTGATTATCTCTCTCATCGCAGCTTCGGTTTCAAGGGTGATCGCTATCCTGGTTGGCATGATTGCCGGTTATAAGCGCGGCAACACCGACCGGATATTAACGTTCATCAGCGACGGCTTGCTGGTCATTCCCCTCTTCTTGATCTTGGTTTTGCTGGCTATGATGGTTCGACAAAATATGAATCTGGTGGTTCTGGGATTGTTGTTATCAGCCTTCGGCTGGGCATGGGATGCGCGGGTGATTCGTTCAATCATCTTGAGCCTGCGTGAGCGCGAATTTACTCAGACGGCTATCCTTTCCGGTACGGGGACGCTCAAATTGATATTTAACGAGTACATGCCCTTTGCCATGCCGCTGATCTTCTCGACTTTGATCAATAACATGTCCTGGGCGATTGGGTTGGAGATGACGCTGGCGCTCCTTGGATTGGTAGATGTCAATATTCCCACCCTGGGCACGATGCTGAATTGGGCGATCATTTACCAGGCGATGTTTTTGGGACGTTGGAATTGGGTCTTGACGCCGGTGGTCTTAGCGGTCTTTGTGTTTATCGCTCTTTACTGGCTCTCGGTCAGCATCAGTGAATACCTGGATCCTCGCACGCGCATCCAGCGCGTGGGCGCTGCGTGAGGCATCTATGAAGGACTCCATTCTACGCACCGAAAATTTGAAAGCCTTTTACGTGCTCGATATGCACGGAACCCAAAAGGTGATCAAGGCGGTCAACGAGGTTGACCTGGAGATTTGGGAGAATGAAGTCTATGGCATAGCAGGGGAGAGTGGCTGCGGCAAGACAACCCTGCTCAAAGCGCTCTTTGGCGCCATTGAACCTCCCTTGCGCTGGATAGGCGGCAGTGTGCTATATCATATCAATGACACGGCGGTGGATATAACCACCCTGGATGCCGAGCAAAAGCGTAAATTGCGCATGGAGTTTATTTCGTATGTTCCACAGGGCTCGATGAGCGTGCTCAACCCTGTGCTCAGGGTGAGGGATGCCTACCAAGATTTCATCAGCAGTCATGTGAGCGGGAAAACGCGCCAGGATGCTTTCGAGCTGGCGAGACAGCATATTATCGAGCTAGGGCTGCCGCGCAATATCCTGGATGCCTATCCCCATCAGCTTTCTGGGGGCATGCGTCAGCGGGTGACAATTGCCCTGGCGGCGCTGCTCAAGCCGCGTATCATTATTGCTGATGAGCCAACCACCGCTCTGGATGTGGTGGTTCAGCGTGGCGTTGTGCAGCTACTGATGGACATCCAGCAGAAGCTCAAGAATACCATCGTCCTGGTAACGCATGATATGGGCGTACATGCCAATATCGCCAATCGCATTGGCATCATGTATGCTGGGAAAATGGTCGAGGAGGCGCCAACGGAACAAATCTTTGGCAACCCCATTCATCCTTACACCCGCTTTTTGATCGACTCTCTGCCCCGTTTTGGCGATAAAAGCCCGCGTAGCAGTGCGCCAGGCAGTCCGCCATCACTCGCTGATTTGCCCAGCGGATGCGCCTTTCACCCCAGATGCCCTTATGTCATAGCTTCATGTGTCGATCAAGCTCCCGCATTGGTCAAACTATCCACCGATCATAAAGTTGCCTGTTGGCGGGCGGGAGAGATTTGATATGGAAAAGTTGCTTGAAGTCGAAAAACTATCCAAAGTTTTTTCGTTAGGTAGTCTTCTCTCGCGCGTCCATATAACTGCGGTTGACAACGTGTCTTTCTATATGAAACCAGCCGAGATTTTCACCCTGGCTGGCGAAAGCGGCTGCGGCAAGACGACCACCGCTCGGATTATTTTGGGTTTTGAGGAGTCCACCTCCGGCACGATCATTCACAGTGGAAAGAAGGAAGCGAAGAAGGAAAAAGTATGGTTTACAGAAGGCATCCAGGCGATCTTTCAGGATCCCTTTGCGACCTTCAATCCATTGCGCACGGTTGACCGTTATTTCTTTGAGACGTTGCAGAATTACAATCTGGCGCGAGATAAACAGGACGCTGTCGATTGGATTGACCAGAAGCTGAAGCTGGTTGGTCTGTCCTACCAGGAATTTTCAGGCAGGTATCCCAGCGAGTTTTCCGGTGGACAGTTGCAGCGCGTGTCAATTGCCCGCGCCCTGCTCACCAATCCCTCCTTGCTGATTGCCGATGAGCCAGTTTCAATGGTCGACGCCTCACTGAGAATGTCTATTGTGAACCTCTTTAAGAAGCTCAGGGAGGAGCTTGGGGTTAGCGTGTTGTACATTACTCATGACCTTGCAACTGCCTACTATGTAAGTGATCGCATTGCCATCATGTTCCGCGGAAATATTGTTGAGATGGGTTCCGTTGAGCAGGTGCTGATGAACCCCAGGCATCCTTACACACAGCTTCTGCGGGAATCGATCCCCGAAGCAGACCCCAGGCGACGCTGGACTACGCGAATCACCCTTGCAGAACTGGAGCATGAAGAATACTTGCGCCAGGGCTGTAAGTTTGCGGGCAGGTGCCCCTTTGTGATGGAGAAGTGTCGAATCGAGGTTCCAGAGGATATTTGGGTGGATGATGTATTGGTCAAGTGTCACAAGTACACGCCTGAATAAGCTGCGCCTGGTTTGATTTGCCAGTTCTTTTCAGTTTGTATTCATTAACGATTACATGCTTTATAATACGCCCCATGGGGTGAGCAGTTGGCTTGCTCGCGGTGATTACCCCCGTTTAACATTTCGAATCAGTTTGTCGTTTTGAATTTATCAATTTCAACCAGGAGGAGATGATTAGATGTTACCGAAAAAGCCCTTTGGTCGTACTGGACATGAAAGCACGCGCGTCATTTTTGGCGCGGCAGCCTTCTATGGCGTTTCTCAGGCTGACGCAGATGCCACGATGGAGCTGGTGATTCAGTCAGGCATCAACCATATTGATACCGCCGCCAGTTATGGCGATTCAGAGTTGCGCCTGGGTCCTTGGATCAAACACTACCGTAATCAATTCTTCCTGGCTTCGAAAACAGAAGAGCGCACCCGCCAGGGCGCCTGGGATTCTCTGCGCCGATCGCTGGACTTGCTCCATACCGATCACCTGGACCTCTTGCAGCTACACAGCCTGTCAGACCCACAGGAATGGCAAACAGCTTTGGGACCGGGCGGGGCGCTGGAAGCCTTTATAGAGGCGCGTGATCAGGGATTGATACGGTTCATCGGCATTACCGGTCATGGCGTTCAGATTGCCCGCATGCACTACGAAGCGTTGCAACGCTTCGATTTTGACTCGGTGCTCCTGCCGTATAACTACACCATGATGCAGAACCCGCAGTATGCGGCTGATTTCCAAAAGCTGCTCGACCTGTGCAAACAGCGCAATGTTGCCGTCCAGACCATCAAGAGCCTGGCGCGCGCCAACTGGGGCGACCAACCGCACCGGCGTGACACCTGGTATGAACCGCTTGAGGCGCAGGAAGACATTGACCTGGCGGTGCACTGGGTGCTGGGCAACCCGGATGTCTTTCTCAACTCGACCGGCGATATTCACATCCTGCCGCGCCTGCTGGATGCCGCCCAGCGCTTTACCGGGCGTCCCTCCGATGAGGCGATGCAGGCGCTTACTCAGCGGACGAGCATGCAGCCCTTGTTTGTTTAAGCTGCGCTTCGTCAACGGATGTTTTCTCAATTCTCTGATCCCATTCCGGTTGCCCAGGTTCCCCTTGTGCCGCCGGAATGGGATTCGGTTTTGCCTGACCGGTGGGACTGGCACAGCCTGGAGTCTCTGGGGGCATTCTCCCTTTGGAATGGAAGCCGTGCGGTGGAACAGCCGACGACCCTTCGCCTGTGCGCCTCTGCGGATGAATTTTTCATTCGTTTTGAATGCGCTGACCGTGACATTTGGGGCACTTATCCCTCCCGCGATATGCCGCTGTATGAAGAAGAGGTGGTGGAAGCCTTCCTGGCGCCTGGCGGAGAAGATCCGCTCGATTATTATGAGTTTGAGGTCTCACCGCTTGGGGTGCTCTTCGATGCCCGGGTGCACAACCCGGGGAATCGCCGCCATCCTGGTTTCACAGTCGACCTTGCCTGGGACTGCAATGGCGTCCGCTGGTGGGCAGGCATCGAAGCCGGGCGTCAGTCCTGGTGGGCGGTGCTGGGGATACCCTGGCGGTCGCTTTGTCCGTATGGGGATATCCCCGCTGTTTGGCGGGCGAACTTCTATCGCATCGAGCGCCCGCGGGACGGCTTGCCTGAATATAGCGGCTGGTCGCCTACTCTGACGCCAGAGCCTGATTTTCACGTTTCAGCAAGGTTTGGATTGCTGACCGTTTCGGCGCTGCTGAAGCCTGCATGAAGCTTTTGGCGGAGGGTGTAATCTCAGGATTCTTCCTTCGATTGGCTGTTGACGGAACGGCTCACAGGCGATGCTTGTGCTAACCTTTCACTGCCAGCGCTCGTTCATACAACGCCTGGTATGCCTGGGCGCTCTTCTCCCATGAATAATCCTGCGCCATGGCTGCCTGAATCATCTGCTGAATGTGATGTGGGCGGTCATAAAAAGTGCTCACTGCCCAGCCTACGGTATAGTAAATCGCCCGGGCGCTTGGCTCCCAAAATTTGAACCCTGTGCCTGCGCCGCTGGCTTCGTCGTATTGCTGGACGGTATCGTCCAGCCCGCCGGTAGCGCGCACAATAGGCAGCGTGCCATAACGCAGCGAGTACATCTGGTTCAAGCCGCATGGCTCGTAAAGCGATGGCATGATGAAAAAGTCGCAGCCGGCTTCGATCCAATGCGCCAGTTCTTCGTTGTATCCAATGTAACTGCCTACCCTCCCTGGGTATCGCCCGGGAATTTGCCCGTAGAATGTTTCCAGGCTCTTTTCACCTGAACCCAGCACGGCAAATTGAACGCGCATATCTGCCAGGATGCTCTCCATCGCGCCCGCCAGCAAGTCCAACCCCTTTTGGGCGGCAAAACGGCTGACCACGCCGATGATGGGAATGCTCGCATCGGCTTCCAACCCCATCCGCTCTTGCAGCCGGCGTTTGCAGATAGCTTTACCGGACAGGTCTGCCGCAGAATAGCGCGCTGGGATGAGTGTATCGATAGCCGGGTCCCAGTGCTCGTAGTCGCACCCATTCAGGATGCCCCAGTAATTATCGCCTTTGTTGTTCAGGTAGGGCGCCAGCCCATAACCGCCGGCAGGCGTGCGCGTCTCGTTGGCATACGTCGGGCTGACCGTGTTGACCACGTCAGAATATACAATGCCGCCTTTGAGGAAGTTGATTCTGCCATGGTCTTCGAACTTATCGGCGGTGAAGTTAGCCCACTGTAAACCCAAATAGTTGTAACAATCTGCGCTGTATGAACCCTGGTAGGCAATGTTGTGAATGGTGAGGGCGCTGGCTGCTTTGCCAAGTTGAGGGTCATTCCAGTGCCAGATCTTCAGGTACGCCGCCGCCAACGCCGTGTGCCAGTCGTGGGCGTGGACGATATCGGGTGCAAAGCCGAGATCTTTACAAAGCTGCAACCCGGCGCGCGTCAAGAAGCTGAACCGGTAGGGATTATCCTGATAATCGTTGAAATTGGCATCGTGGTACAAGCCGAACCGGTTGAAGTATTTGTTGAACTCGATGAAATAGACCGGCGTGCCTTCGTTTTCAGCGTAGTGCACAGCGCACCATTCTTGGACGTTGCCCATCCACACCCCCATCTGAGCCATCAAGGGCTTCAAGCCGTGGCGGACGTAATCGATGGCGGCGTAGCGTGGCAGAATCACGATCACCTCGTGCCCCAGTTGTCGCAGGAACCTGGGCAGCACACCGACTACATCGGCAAGCCCGCCTGTCTTGACATAGGGAATGCATTCGGCTGCAATCATGGCAATTTTCAAAGGTTTCATTTTCAATGTTCCAATGCCTTCTTGCCGGCTTCCAGCACGGCGATGATTTTGTCCACATCATATACAGCGCCGCCCCAAGCGCCGCCGCTGACCTCCTGCAGGGCTGCCCACAGGCGGGTATCTTCTGGCAGCTCGGCTCGCGGGCGCAGCTCGGGATGGTGGGGACGCTCTTGCAGCAGCGCCTGGGCTTCTTCAGCGGTCAGGTCGCCTTGTGCGGCGCCCACCAGGTTCACGGTTCCTGCCAGGTTCTGCCGGTCGATGATGATTTCGATCAAATCGCCGTCGCGCAATTTACCGATAGGACCGCCGGCAAGCGCTTCGGGACCGATGTGTCCGATGCATGCCCCGGTCGAAACGCCCGAAAAGCGGGCGTCGGTCAACAGCGCTACGTGCTTGCCCCACGGCAGGTGCTTCAACGCCGCGGTGAGCTGGTACGTCTCCTCCATGCCCGTGCCCAGCGGACCGCCTCCGATGTAAACCAGCACATCGCCAGGCTGGATGGGATGCTCTCCCAGTCCCTTGATCGCCTCGATGGCGTCGTGCTCGCTGGTAAACACCCTGGCTCTGCCTTGGTGGCGGTAAACCTGGTCCTCGCCTACCACGCTTGGGTCGATTGCCGTGGCTTTAACCACCGATCCCTGAGGCGCCAGGTTGCCCATTGGAAAGACCAGTGTGCTGGTCAAGCCTTCCCTGCGGGCAGCGTCCGGCGAGAGGATGACCAGGTCAGGGTCGATCTTTCCCGCTGTACGTAGCACCTGACGCGCTGCCTGCCTCCGCTCGCTGCCTTCCCACCAGTCGAGCGCCTCGCCCAATTTTAAGCCGCTGGCGGTGAGCGCTTGCGTGTTCAGTAACCCCAGCCGGCGCAGGTGCAGCATCACCTCAGGCACCCCCCCTGCCATGAAAACTTGTGCTGTGGCAAAGCCCCTGGGTCCGTTGGGTAAGACGTCCACCAGCCGCGGCGTGCTGCGGTTGATGCGCTTCCAGTCTTCCACGGTGGGTCTGGGCAGCCCGGCAGCATGGGCGATTGCCGGCAGGTGCAGAATCAGGTTCGTCGAGCCGCCAAACGCGGCATGCACGACCAGGGCGTTTTCAAGCGCCGCCTCGGTCAGGATATGGGCGAGCGGTATCGCTTTCAATTGGAGACCAAGCAGCGCCAGCGCCGAGCGCCGCGCCATATCGAACCAGACCGGCTCGCCGGAGGGCGCCAGGGCGCTGTGAGGCAGCGTCATCCCCAGCGCCTCTGCAACCACCTGCGAGGTGGCTGCTGTGCCCAGGAACTGACACCCGCCCCCAGAGGAGCCGCATACCCGGCAGCCCATTTCAGCGGCATACTCCAGCGTCACCAGCCCATGGGCAAAGCGCGCTCCAATGGATTGAATTTTGCCGGTGTCTTCGGCGTCCGGCGTGGGCAGCGTCACACCTCCAGGGACGATGATGCCCGGCAAGTTTTTCGAACCTGCCAGCGCCATCATCATGGCGGGCAAGCCCTTGTCGCAGGAGGCGATGCCCATCACGCCCAGCCGAGTGGGCAGCGAACGAATCAGCCGGCGCAGGACGATAGCAGCGTCGTTGCGATACGCCAGGCTGTCGAGCATGCCAGCCGTGCCCATCGAGCGCCCATCACAGGGGTCAGAGCAATATCCGGCAAAGGGGATGGCTCCCTGGCTGCGCAGCGCTTCAGCGGCTTCCCGCACCAGCAACCCCAGTTCCCAGTGCCCGGTGTGATACCCCAGCGCCACCGGGCGTCCGTCATCGGCGCGCAGCCCTCCCAGGGTGCTCAGAATCAAAAAGGCAGGACGGTTGACCTCGTCAGGGTCCCAGCCCATGCCGGCGTTCTGTGTCAAACCAAACAAATTACCGCTGGGCTCGTACAATAACATTTCCTCAGTGAGCGGCAGCTTGCCTTCCGGTCCCTGCCCCATGACCCGGCTGGCTGGCAGCGTCTCTGCGCTTCCCAGGATTTGGTCGAACGAAGGGATGTGTAGGGTTGGCATATACTGTTTCCTTGGGTGCTTGATACAGGAGATATGAAGATGTGATTCGCAAATCAGCGATTGGCAGGCGCTCTAGAGTCCAATGATATTATAATTCCCCCGAAGGAAATTGATGCCATGATCAAACTTCTCCGCTTTCATCATCCAGGGCTGGGCGCCCGGCTGGGCTGCTGCGTGGAAGACCGGGTGTATGATCTTACCCCCTCCCTTGGGTCGCTATCTGCCTGGCTTCAGGGCAGCGTGGGGCGTGTTCGGGCTGCTATCGCTGCGCTGGAGGCGCTTGCCGAACGCTCCGGCGATGGCATTCCCCTGGCTGAGTTGGACAATGCGCCAGACCCTGCCAGATTGCATTGGCTTGCGCCGGTTGACTTTCAGGATGTGTGGGCTGCTGGCGTTACGTACTTGCGCAGCCAGCAAGCCCGCCGGCAGGAGGCAGTGGACGGCGGCGATGTGTATGCCCGCGTGTATTCTGCCCCGCGTCCAGAATTGTTTTTCAAGGCTGCCGGCGCCAAAGTGGTTGCGCCGCGCCAGCCGGTGGGCATCCGCTCTGACGCTGCCTGGTCGGTGCCTGAGCCGGAGCTGGCGCTGCTGATCAACCCTGCGATGGAAGTGGTGGGGGTGACGGTGGGGAACGATATGTCCTCCCGCGATATCGAAGGCGCTAACCCCCTGTATCTGCCGCAAGCGAAAATCTACACGGCTTCCTGTGCGCTGGGACCTGCCTTCGTCTTAGAACCGCTGGATGACTGGCTGCAAACATCCATTCGTATGCGCATTCAACGGGCTGACCAGGTGGTTTTCGAAGGTCAAACCCATACCTCGCTGATTCACCGGCGCCTCTCGAATCTGATTGATTACCTGGGGTGCAGTAATTCCTTTCCCAATGGCGTCGTCCTGCTCACCGGCACCGGCATCGTCCCTCCAAATGAATTCAGCCTGCAGGCTGGGGACGTAGTCACGATCGCTATCGAGGGGGTGGGTGAACTGGTCAATCCGGTCATCATTGTATGAGATAATTGCCGAAAATTCGGAATTTAGGGAAAAGTGGAATGGAACATTTCTCGCGCCTGCTCATCCAGCTTCATCCTTCCGACCCGGTCGCAGTTGCCAAGGTTGACTTGCCGGCTGGTTTAGATATCACCCTGCCAGATGGAAGGTGCTTGACTGTGCGCGATGCTGTGCCTGCTGGTCACAAGCTGGCATTGGAGGATATCGCGCCGGGCGCATCTATCCTGCGTTATGGTTACCGCATTGGGCAGGCTACGGCGTTCATCCAAGCCGGGAGCTGGGTGCACAGCCACAACCTGGAAATGGGCTCGCTGGCGGCTGAACCTCCCGTTCAAGTTACGCCACCCGTGACGTTGCGCCCTTCCGGGCAAACCTTCCTGGGGTATCGCCGTCCGGATGGGCGGGTGGGCACGCGCAATTATATTGCCGTCATTTCGACGGTATCCTGTTCAGCGCATGTCGTCAGTCAAATTGCCCGGCAATTTACGCCTGAGCGCCTGGCAGGGTATCCAAATGTGGATGGCGTTATCCCCATCGTGCATTTTACCGGCTGTTCGCTGCCCCCTGGCGGCGCTTCTTACACTTACCTGCGGCGCTGTCTCTCCAACCTCGCCCGCCATCCCAATATCGCTGCGGCAGTATATGTGGGTTTAGGCTGCGAAGTCATGCAATTGGAAGACTGTCAGCCATTATATACGCCGGATGAGGTGACCGGCATCGCAACGCCCGGGTTGATCATTCAGGAGCAGGGTGGTTTTCAAAAGACGGTAGCAGCCGGCGTTGCGTTGATCGAGCGCCTGCTGCCGGAAGTCAACGGCATAGGGCGAACGCCGCAGCCGCTGTCAGAATTGACGCTTGCCTTGCAGTGCGGCGGGAGCGACGGCTGGTCGGGAGTGACTGCCAATCCCCTGGTTGGGCGTATCTCGGACTGGATCATCCAGGAAGGCGGCGCGGCGGTGCTGGGTGAAACAACCGAGGCTTTTGGCGCTGAACACTTGCTAACACAGCGTGTCACCGCCCCTGAGGTGGCAGAGGCGCTGCTCCACCGCATGTCCTGGTGGCGTCAGGAAGCAGAAAAGCGCGGCTTTTCGATCGATAATAACCCCACCCCGGGGAATAAGCGCGGCGGGTTGACCACGATTCTGGAGAAATCGTTGGGGGCAGTTGCCAAGGCCGGCAGCACACCTTTGAATGGCGTTCTTGAGTATGCTGAGCTTATTGAGCGGCGCGGCTTGCTCTTCATGGATACACCTGGCAATGACCCGGTCTCGGTGACGGGTCAACTGGCTGGCGGCTGCAACCTGATCCTGTTTACCACCGGGCGCGGTTCGGTATTTGGTTCGGCGGTCGCCCCCACCATCAAGATCGCCACTCATAGCAGTTTATTTGCACGCATGCCCCAAGATATGGATTTCAACGCCGGTCAGCTGCTGGATGGCATTTCCTGGGATGCCGCCACCCAGGCTCTCCAGGCGTTGGTCATCGCCGTAGCCTCTGGACAGCGTACTTGCAGCGAACGCAACGGCTTGTCAGAGAACGAGTTCGTCCCCTGGCAGCCGGACGCAACGTTGTAATTTTGGATTAACCTTATAGGTTTATGGATTGTTTTCCATGCAAGAACTGACCCTTTCTCCTGACCGTTTCTTTGACCCAGACCCTGCCCAGCGGCAGGTGGCTCGCCAGCTCTACGCCCAGGTTGCCAGCCTGCCCATCCTCAGCCCGCATGGACATGTGGACCCTCGCCTGTTTGCTGATGAGCAGGCATCCCTGGGTACTCCCAGCGACCTGTTCATCATTCCCGATCATTATGTTTATCGCATGTTGTACTCGCAGGGTATCCCGTTAGAATCCTTGGGCGTGCCGCGGCTGGATGGCGGCGCAGTGGAACAGGATCACCGAAAAATCTGGCAGGTCTTTGCTGATAACTTTCATCTGTTTCGCGGCACGCCTACCGGCGCCTGGCTGACACATGAGTTTTATGAGGTGTTCGGCGTGCGCCAGAGGCTGGGGACGGAGACCGCCCAATCCATCTATGACCAGATTGCCGCACAGCTCAGCCAGCCGGAATTTCGTCCTCGGGCTTTGTTCGAACGCTTCAATATCCAGGTGTTGTGCACCACCGACCCGGCTGCCAGCCGGTTGGAGCATCACCAGGCGATTCGGGCTTCGGGCTGGAAGGGCGATATCCGCCCCACTTTCCGACCAGATGCCCTGGTCAACCTGCTGACCCCTGGCTGGAAGCGTAACATCCAGGAATTGAGCAACGTCAGCGGCATTGCTATTCATTCATACCCCCAGTTCATCCGCGCTCTGGAGAGGCAGCGCTACTTTTTCAAGCAGATGGGCGCCGTGGCAACCGACCACGCTGCGCCGACGCCGTACACCACGTTTTTGTCCTTGTCAGAAGTTGGCACGATCTTTCAGCATGCTTTGCAGGGTAAAGTCACGCCAGATGAAGCGACCCGCTTTGGCGGTCACATGCTGGTTGAGATGGCGCGCATGAGCGTTGAAGACGGCTTGGTTATGCAATTGCATCCCGGCTCATTTAGAGACCATAATGCCCGGCTCTATCAGCGGCATGGCAGCGACCGCGGCGCTGATATTCCCACGGCTGTTGAATTCACCAACAATTTGCGCCCGCTGCTGGAGCGCTTTGGGGATGACACCCGTCTGACCCTGGTCTTATTCACCCTGGATGAAACCACCTATGGGCGGGAGCTGGCGCCGCTGGCAGGTCACTACCCGGCGCTCAAGCTCGGTCCGCCCTGGTGGTTCTTTGATAGTCCCAACGGCATGCGCCGTTATTTCGATCAAGTGATCGAAACGGCTGGTCTTTATAACACCGTCGGCTTCAATGATGACACGCGCGCCTTTCTTTCTATTCCAGCGCGGCATGACCTATGGCGGCGCGTCAGCGCTGACTGGCTTGCCGGCTTGGTCGTTCGGCATGTCCTCTCAGAAGACGAAGCTTCCGAAATGGCTTTCGAGATGGCATACGGCTTGACCCGCCGGGCGTATCATCTGGAGGATTTTAGCGCGCCGGAGCAATGAACATGGTTCAGCCGTCAGGTACTTCTTTAGAGCACTTTTCTGGCTTTTCGATCTATCTGAATTCATTGGTCCAGAAGGATGAAACGCTCTACTTGCTCGCCCGTGAAAAAGAAAGCGGCGAGCGGCGCTTGTTGGTGCGGGGTTTGGTGGACGGCTTTGAAGGAGAGCAGCTTGCTCACACGGGCATATGGGCTTGCCCGCTTTCGCCGCAGAATGCCTTCCAATTGCGCCAGCGCCTTACCTGGCTCTCGCCGCAACCTTTGGGATTGGCGCCTTCCTTCGGCTTTGGCGACCGGCTGGGTTGTGCCACGCCGGGTCATGTCCAGGCAGCCCGCGGCGCCGCCCTCCAGCCGGTGTTTGCCCAGCAAAGCGTGCGCGAGAATGCCCGCACCGGGCGTACGCCGCAGCAGGTGCTGGATGACGCCATGTGGGGCGTCTTCCAGGCTGGATGGCGGCAGCCCTGGGGGGCGGATGCCGATCACTTGAAAACCCTGGATGATCTGCTCAGTTTCGTTTCTGCCGGATATACCTTCTTCACGGTTGATCCTGGCGAGCTGGTCGATCATGCTGCCTCTGAGGCGGCGCTGGTTGAACTGCGCCGCAAGGCGGCTCAGCTTCCCTGGCACCTGTTGAAAAGCTCGTTATCAGACATGCGCCAGGCGTATCAGGATCGCACTTTCCGCCTGCAGGGTTTAGAGCTGTCGTTCGATGAGCTTACCCTCTTCTGCGCAGCCGTCAAGTATGGGCGCGCCATTGCTCATGTTGCTCAAATGTATGCTCGCCTGGCGGAGTTGATGTCTGGTCAAACCTTTGATTTCGAGGTATCGGTAGATGAAACGGATACGCCCACAACGGTCGGCGAGCATTTCTTCATTGCCAGCGAGCTGGAGCGGCTGGGGATTCGTTTTACCAGCCTGGCGCCGCGCTTCCCGGGGCGCTTTGAGAAAGGGGTGGATTACCTGGGCGATCTGCCCGCTTTGCGGGCAGAATTGAGTGAACATGTTGCCGTTATGCGCCATTTTGGCTCCTATAAACTTAGCCTGCATTCCGGCTCTGATAAGTTCAGCCTCTATCCCGCCTTTGCAGAGCTGACAGGCGGGCGCGTGCATGTCAAGACCGCCGGCACCAGCTACCTGGAAGCCTTGCGCCTGCTTGCCCGCCTGGAACCTGAATTATTCGGCGAGATCCTGAATTTTGCCCGCCAACGCTATCCTTCCGACCGCCTCTCTTACCATGTTTCTGCCCGCATCGAAGCCGTACCGCCCGCCGAGGCGTTGTCGGAGGCTGAGCTGCCCTCTCTTCTCGAACAATTTGATGCCCGGCAGGTGCTTCATGTGACGTTCGGTTCGGTGCTGGGGCGCTTTGGCAACCGCCTGGTCGCCGCGTTGGTTTCTCACGAACAGGCATACGCCGAGGGCTTGCAGGCGCACTTCAAGAAACACCTGGCGCCGTTCGCGCCGCTCGCTGGTTAGGGCATGGCACCCGGCGGCAATCGCTGGTCTTGGCTTTGATTGCTTGGCGAAGTATACTAAGCGGGTATTAAAACTTGTTTTCCCTGGAGAAGACCCCATGACAGCCGATGAACTGCAATCATTATTCGACCTTTCTGGTAAGGTCGCTGTAATTACCGGCGGCGGCGGGGTGCTGTGCAGCGCTATCAGCCGCCGCCTGGCGCGCCTGGATGTCAAGGTTGCCGTCTTGGACCTGCGCCTGGACCAAGCGGAAAAGGTCGCTGAGGAAATCAATTCGATTGGCGGTCGGGCAATTGCCGTGGCGTGTGATGTGCTTGACCGCCCCGCCGTTGAGTCTGCCTTGCAGGCTGTCCTCTCCGCCTTTGGCAGCGTCGATTTCCTGATCAACGGCGCCGGAGGGAACCGCCCTCAGGCGACCACCTCTCCGCAGCAAACCTTTTTTGACCTGCCTCGCGAGGCAATCCAATGGGCTTTGGACTTGAATTTCCTGGGCACTTTGATTCCATGCCAGGTCTTTGGTCGTCAAATGGCGCAGACTGGCGCGGGCATTATCCTGAATATTGCCTCGATGAGCGCCCTGCGCCCGCTGACCCGCATCCCGGCATATTCTGCTGGGAAGGCTGCCGTCAGCAACTTCACCCAATGGCTGGCGGTGCACCTTGCCCAGGAGTATTCCCCCAACCTGCGCGTCAACGCCATTGCGCCGGGGTTCTTTGTCACCGAACAAAACCGCTACCTGCTGTATGATGAGCAGACGGGAGAATTGACCCCGCGGGGTCGACAGATCATGGCTCACACCCCCCAGGGACGCTTTGGTTTGCCCGAAGACCTGCTGGGCGCTGTCGTCTGGCTGCTTTCGCCTGCATCCAGCTTTGTCACCGGCATTGTCCTGCCCATCGACGGCGGTTTTTCGGCTTTCAGCGGGGTATGAGGCTCGCCTCTGGCGTCATGCTATGACATTGTAAAGGAATTCCTTTCGAGCATGAGAGATTAAGTTACAATCGGTATGATGAATACAACCGCCCCAATCCAGGTCACTCCTGCTCTAGTCGCTTCAGGCGGCGTTGATCGTACCCTCACCGAGGGTGAAATACGGCTGTTGCTCAGCCAGGCTTTCCGACAATGGGACCTCGCCGGGCAGCGCGTGTTGGCGCTCATCCCCGATGGCACCCGCACCGCGCCGATTTCTCTCTTCTTCCGCCTGTTCTATGAGCTGCTGTGGGGAAAAGTGGCTGCATTGGATTATCTCATTGCCCTGGGCACCCACCAGCCAATGAGCGCGGAGGCGGTTTCCCGCCTGGTCGGCGCCGACCAGGACGAACGCCGTCGCCTTTACCCGGGCGTACACATCTTCAATCATCATTGGGACCAGCCCGAGGCGCTGTTCACCGCCGGCGTTATCTCAGCCGAAGAAAGCCATCAGCTCAGCCAGGGACTGCTGGCGCTGGAAGTCCCCGTGCGCCTGAACCGCCTGCTGCTCGAGTACGACCTGATCCTGGTTTGCGGTCCGGTCTTTCCTCATGAAGAGGTCGGTTTTTCTGGAGGCTCTAAATACCTGATGCCCGGCGTCAGCGGCGCGGAGGTCATCAACTTCACACATTGGCTGGGCGCCTTGCTCACCAGCTACGCCATAATTGGCGTTGCAGAGAACCCCGTCCGCCGCGTCGTCGAGCGCGTCGCCGCGCTGATTCCCCGTCCGCGGCTCTATTGCTGCTTTGTTGCTCGCCATGCCGAAAACGCCGAACCGCCTCCGCTGGCTGGCTTGTACATTGGAGAACCTGAGGCTGCTTGGCGGGCTGCCGCAGCGCTTTCTTCCCAGGTGCATGTGCGCTATGTGAATCAGCCCTACCGCCAGGTGCTTTCGGTCATGCCGCGCTTGTACGATGACCTTTGGACCGGCGCTAAGGGAATGTACAAGCTCGAGCCGGTCGTCGCTGACGGCGGTGAATTGATCATTTACGCCCCGCATATTTCTGAAGTTTCCTACACGCACGGTCAGGTGCTTGACCAGATCGGGTACCATGTGCGCGATTATTTCCTGAAACAGTGGGAGCGCTTCAAGCATTACCCCTGGGGAGTCCTGGCGCATTCCACCCACCTGCGCGGTATAGGCGCTTATGAAGATGGCGTCGAGCGCCCGCGCATCCAGGTCAGCCTGGCGACTGCCATCCCACGCTGGCGTGTCGAGGCGCTGAACCTGGGCTACCGCGATCCTGCTTCTATTCACCTGCCAGACTGGGCTAACAGAGAGTCAGAAGGTATTTTGCTGGTGCCCCAGGCTGGCGAGATACTCTACCGACTTAGAGGAGATCAGCATGCCTGAATGTGATCTTGGTCTGATTGGCTTGGCGGTCATGGGACAAAACCTGGTGCTGAACATGAGCGACCACGGTTTTACGATCGCGGTCTTTAACCGCACGACATCCAAAGTGGATGAATTTATCCAGGGTCCTGCCCAGGGCGCCCGGGTTGTTGGCGCGCACACAATTCCGGAATTCATCAGCCTGCTCAAAAAACCGCGCCGGGTGATGATGATGGTCAAGGCAGGCGCACCCGTCGATGACCTGATCGAACAGCTCCTGCCGCACCTGGAACCTGGCGACATTCTCATCGATGGCGGCAATTCCAACTACCTGGATACTGCCCGCCGCACAGCTTACGTCGAGTCTAAGGGACTGCTCTACATTGGCACCGGCATCTCCGGCGGCGAGGAGGGCGCTCGCCATGGTCCTTCGATCATGCCGGGTGGTTCGCCGTCTGCCTGGGTGCATGTCAAGGATATCTTCCAGAGCATCGCTGCAAAGGTCGAAGATGGTTCGCCTTGCTGCGATTGGGTGGGCGAGGGCGGCGCCGGGCACTTCGTTAAAATGGTGCACAATGGCATCGAATATGGCGATATGCAGCTTATCAGTGAAGCCTACCACTTGATGCAATCCGGTTTGGAGCTGAACGCCTCCGAGATGAGTGAAATTTTTGCCCGCTGGAACCGCGGGAAACTCGATTCCTACCTGATTGAAATCACGGCTGCCATCCTGTCTTTCAAGGATGCTGATGGCGCTCCCCTGGTTGATAAGATTATGGACTCCGCCGGTCAGAAGGGCACCGGGCGCTGGACGGTGGCTACTGCCCTGGAACTGGGCGTGCCCCTTACCCTGATTGCTGAGGCGGTGCAGGCGCGCTCACTTTCAGCGCTCAAGGAGGAGCGTATCCAGGCTGCCAGGGTGCTCAAAGGACCTTTCCACTCCAAAATGGTTTTTACCTCTGCCCTGATCGCCGACCTCGAACAGGCGCTATACGCCTCAAAAATCATTTCTTATGCCCAGGGTTACATGCTCATGCGCGCCGCCTCACAGGAGTATGGCTGGAACCTGAATTACGGCGGCATAGCCCTGATGTGGCGGGGCGGCTGCATCATCCGCTCGGCGTTCCTGGGAAAGATCAAAGAAGCCTTTGACCGCGACCCCGGGCTGGTCAACCTGCTGCTTGATCCTTATTTCAAATCCGAGATCGAAATCAGCCAATCTGCCTGGCGGCGCGTCGTGGTGCACGCCGTTGAGCTGGGCATTCCTGTTCCCGCCATGTCCAGCGCGCTGGCATTCTATGATGGCTACCGTCATGAGCGCCTGCCTGCCAACCTGATTCAGGCGCAACGTGATTACTTTGGCGCGCACACTTACGAGCGTATGGATCAACCCCGCGGCAGGTTCTTCCATACCGATTGGGCTGGCACCGGCGGCAAAGCGACTGCCGGAACTTACCAGGCTTAGACAAGGCGACAGTTCAGCAGGGGCAGGTTTGGCGGTTACCTAATAAGCTGCCGGCGTCCTTTTATTCATCGTTTTCTGCAGGCGGCTGGTCGTTCTGCGGTTCTTGTTGGCTGGCTTGTGGTGAATCGTCGGCTGACGGCTGCGGCTCCGGGGTAGAATGCTGGCTGCCAGCTTCAGCAGGCTCGTCCTGCTCTGTTGCAAGCTGATTGCCCTTCGTTATCGGCAGACCGCCCTTGACGAAGCGGGTGAACACCCCCGACGCAATTGCCCGCCCGGCGGCAGAGATTAGGAATACTGCCGGGATGCCCCATTGACTGGCTGCGACGCCGCCCACCGAGGCGCCTATGGCAGCCGAGAGCGTCACCGCAATCTGCGACATGGCAGAATAACGCGCCAGCTTCTCCTCGCTGGAAATTGCCAGCAGGAAATTGAATGACGCCAGGCTGTAACCCGCCCACAGGAAGCCAGCAACGACGTTGATGGGAATGGCATGCCAGGCAGCGCGCGTCAGGTACCACAGGAAGGGAACCACCGGAATCAGCCATCCGGTCACCAGCATCACTTTGCGCGGTCCCCAGCGATCGGCTAACTGCCCAAAGATGCGCTGTCCAGGCAGCCCCGATAGGCTGGAAACGATGGACACCAGCCCAATCATGAAGGCGGATGCTTTCAGCGTTTGCACCTGATACACGGTGAAGAATGGTCCGGCAATGTTCAAAGAGAAGTTCCACAGCATGGCATAGATGCAATACGCCAGGAAATTGGTGTCGCCTTTCAGCGTGTTCAGCAACGATTTGAGGGTGTAGGCTTGCTCCCCTGGCGAGTTGCGGCTTTTGGGCTCACGCAGGCGTGCGTAGCTGTAGGTGGAAAGCATCCCAATCAAAAAGCACAACCCAAAGGCTGCCTGGTACACCGGGATGGAAGCGCCCAGGCGGGTGATCAACTGCCCCACGAGCAGCGTAGCGCCCATGCTTGCCACGCCCATGATCAGGTTGCGGGTGCCAAAGTAACGCCCGCGCCAGGCAAAGGGGATGATGTCAGCCGTCAGCGAGACCCAGGCGGGCAGCGCCAGATTACCTGCGCTGGTCATCAGCAGGTTCAAGCCAATGGCGGCATAAACCGCTCCCTGTCCGCTAAAGCCAAATGGCAGCAGCGCCAGCAGCAGAATCATCAGCCGCGCGAACCCGCCGCCTGCCCACAATACCAGGGGCTTGCGCCGCTTGAAGCGGTCTGCCAGGATGGCGCCGGGAATCAATGATATTGTGGCGCTCAGGTTAGAAAGCGCCGACATTAACCCGATCTGCGCATTGCTGGCGCCCAATGCCAGGATGTAAAGCGTCTGATAGGTCAGGTAGATGGCGTCGCTGGCGGCTGCCAGCACCCCATCCCAAAAGAACCAGCGCAGGTTATGCTGGGTCTCAGTGGGTAGCTGGACTGCCCAGCTGCCTCCGAGCGTGGCGTGATGCAGGCTGGTTTGCAGGCGCGCAAACAGTTCTCGTGGCGTGCGGAAACGGTTTTTCATTGGAGCTGGATGAACTGGTCGGCGTTGATCACGAATAGTGTGACGCGGTGTTCTCCGCTTTCGGATGGGCTGCTGACTTCCTTGAGTGCAGCGATGACCGCCGGCGCCTGGTCAGCCTCCACGCCGATCACCAGGGTAACGCTGCCCCGTCGCAAGAATCCCCCCGAGCTGGCAATGCGGGTGACGCGAAAGCCACCCTGAACCAGCCGGTTCACCATCGTTTCCGCGTCGGCATCACGGACAATAGCCAGGACCAGTTTCATTTCTTTCTTCCTTGTAATCAGAATTGTTCGAATTGCTCGACCTCGAGGGCGTATATCAGGGCTCCGCCCACCTCGGTTTCGATCATCAAGGGCGCGCCGGACATCAGCGTCGTCTCTACCCGCGCCGGAATGAACGTTTTACGCCGCTTGCAGCACTTGCGAATCAATCTCAGCAGCGCCTCGGCGCGGCTTTGGGGTATCCCCACTAACAGGCTGATGCTTTCTTTCTGGATGATGCCGCCGCTGCTCTCGATCTGGGTGAAATAGAAATGCTCTTTGACCAGTTGTTCACGCAGTTGATTCAGCGTCTCTACGGAAACGCTGATAACGTACAACTGATTGATCGTCTCATGAGCGTTCATTCCCTCTCCTTTGCGTTTTCGGGTTTTCCCAACTCGTCGAGCAGCATCGTTTTGGGTTGAAAGACCTCGAAGATCTGAACGGGCTTTTCTCTGCCGCGCAGATGCACTTCATCCAGCGGCTTCAGGGGATATTTGAGCTGCATCGCTGCGGCGGTTGCCGGTCCTAACACCACCCGGTTGGGGCGGGCAAAGGCTTGCAACCGGTAGGCGACGTTCGCCGGGTCGCCTAAAACCGCATATTCGACCCGCTCATCGTTGCCCACGTAGCCAGCCATGACGACGCCGCTGTTGATCGAAACACCCAGGGTGATGTTAGGGTTGCCATCCACATTCCCCAGCGCTTGCACCCGGCGGATGATCTCAAACCCTGCCAGGATCGCCCTGTCTTCTGGAGAGGTCTGCCCTTCGGCTTCGCTGAACACCGCCATGATGCCATCGCCCAGCAGTTTGATCAATCCCTGATGATTGAAAACAACTGCGCTGGTCTCTTGATAAAAGCGCGCCAGCAGCATGCCGAATTGCCTGGCGCCCAGGTATTCTGCCAGTTCGGTAGAGTCCTCCAGGTCGGCGAACAGGATTGTCATGGTTTTTTCTTCCAAGCCAGGCAGGATGCCATGTTCCAGATAATCCTTCAGCAGGTAATCCGCTTCCCGCGGGGATAAAAAGCGCCGCAGCAGGTGCTGCATCTCGCGCTGGCGCTGAAGGTCGGTGAAGAGGCGCGTGCGCTGGATGGTCAGCGCCGCCTGATGACTGATGGCAACAGACAGTTCCATATCGCCTTGCTCAAAAGGGCGCGTTTCGGGGCTGGTCTTGTACATGTAAATGAGCCCCAGAATTTCATCCCCGCTGATCACCGGGACGCACAGCGCCGAGCGGATGTGGTAGAGGTAGGCGCTGCGCTTGACATCCTGGTCGTTCAATGCCATCATGTCGGGTATGACGACGGCAGAGCGCTGTTCGATGGCTGCCCGGGCAATCGACTCGGGAAAGCCCAATGCGTGCAATTGCGTAAACCGCTCTGCCAGAATCACCTCGCATTTATCCGCGCCCATTGCCCGGCGCATCAACTGAGTCACCGTCTTCAGGGCAGTATCCATGTCTGTGACTGAGTTCAGCTCGCGCGCCGCCTCTGAGAGCAAGACGGCATGGTGATCCAACGCCTCGATCAACAGGTCACGGGTGAACGGGTGAGTCCCATAGAATGGCTGATTCATCTTGGGTCCTGTCACGTAGTGGACTGGCGTCAGGATGCAGTTGCCGATGCGCACCGTGTCATGCCCGCTCAGGGTGACTGAGGCGGTGATGCGCCTCTGGTTAACGAACGTGCCGTTGATGCTGCCCAGGTCACGCAAGGTCAGTTCCTCCCGGTCAGCGTCATAGATGATCTCTGCGTGGTGACGCGAGGCAGAGACATCTGGGATGTAAATATCGCTGCCGGGCAGTCGTCCGATGCTGTTGATGCCCGGTTTGAGCTCATAGACTTTGGGTTCACCATCGGGGGTTCTAACTGTGACTTTCCACATAAGACATAACCTGGATAGAGTATACCAACGAGCAAGTTGATTGTGAATATCTACGCTTAGGATGACAAATGACACATGACGGATGTATGAGAATCTGCCATAATTATTCCCAGGAGAGTGGTTTATGTCCAGTATTCGCCAACAAGCCGACACTTTGATTTTTTGTCATCAAAACGAGACGGTGATCATCCAGCCTTGGGGACCGGATGGCTTGCGCCTGCGTGCAACCCAAAACGCCTCATTCCGTGACCTGCCCCATGCGCTGCTAACGCCTGTTGCCGTCAAGCCTGAGATTGCCGTTTCTTCCCAGGGGGGCTACCTGCGCAATGGCAAAGCCCGTGTGGAGATTGACGCTGATGGGCGGTTATGTTTTCGCCATGGCGTCACCGGTAAAGCGCTGCTGTTGGAAGAAGCGCCTATATTCCATCGTCCGCCTTCCCGCCAGTACCGCGCCCGGGGCGGCGACAATTACCAGATTACGGTGCGGTTCCAGGCGCAGCCTGGAGAGCGCTTTTACGGGTTGGGTCAGCACACCAGCGGCTTGCTCGATCAGAAAGGCTGCGTGGTAGAGCTGGCGCAGCGCAATACCCAGGTGAGCATCCCTTTCCTGGTCTCCAGCCTGGGATATGGCTTCTTGTGGAATAACCCGGCGATTGGGCGGGTCGAACTGGGGCGGGATGTCACCCGCTGGATCGCCGAGTCCAGTCCACAGATCGATTACTACTTTACCGTTGGCGATTCTTACGCCGAGATCATGGAACATTATGCTGACGCCACCGGACACCCGCCCCTGCTGCCTGAGTTTGCTGCCGGTTTTTGGCAGTGCAAGCTGCGCTACCGCACGCAGGCAGAACTGCTTTCGGTGGCGCGCGAGTACCGGCGCCGCGGCTTGCCCCTGTCGGTCATTGTGATCGATTTTTTCCATTGGACGATGATGGGCGACTGGCAGTTCGACCCCGAGTGTTGGCATGACCCAACGGCGATGACGCGTGAGCTGGAAGAAATGGGAATCAAGCTGATGGTTTCGGTTTGGCCTACCCTGAACGCTTCATCCAAGAACTTCACCCGTTTCCGGGATAACGGCTGGCTGGTGCGCACCGAGCGCGGCGTACCGGCGCACCTTTTGATTTCAGACTCGCGCCCCGGCGGTCCTGTTTATGTTCATTATTATGACGCCACAAACCCCGAAGCCCGCCAAGCGGTCTGGGAGCAAGTGCGGGAGAATTACTACCGGCACGGCATCAAAGTGTGGTGGCTGGATGCCTGCGAACCCGAAATTTACCCGGCAGATTTCGATAACCTGCGTTATCACCTGGGCAGCGGGTTAGAGGTGGGCAATATTTACCCGCTGATGCACGCGCGCGGCTTCTATGAAGGCATGCTGGCGGCTGGAGAGAAGGATGTCATTACCCTGTGCCGCTCAGCCTGGGCAGGCAGCCAGCGGTATGGCGCGGCGGTCTGGTCAGGAGACATCCCTTCCACCTTTGAATCCCTCCAAACGCAGGTGCGCGCCGGTTTGAATATCGCCATGTCGGGCATACCCTGGTGGACGACCGATATCGGCGGCTTCCTGGGCGGCGACATCAGCTCGTCTTATTTTCGTGAATTAATTGTGCGCTGGTTCCAATATGGCGTCTTTTGCCCGCTCTTCAGGCTGCACGGCGTCCGGCAGGACAGCTCATCCGATATGGGGCAAGGTACCGGCTCAGGCGCTGCCAATGAAGTCTGGTCCTTTGGCGAACCAGCTTACCAGATCATTAAGAAACTGCTGCAAAACCGCGAACGCCTGCGCCCTTACATCATGCAGCAAATGCAACTGGCGCACGAAAAGGGCATCCCCCCCATGCGCCCGTTGTTCTTCGATTACGCTGATGACCCCGAGACTTATCAGGTTGAAGACCAGTTCCTGTTTGGCGCTGATATCCTGGTTGCGCCGGTGTTGTTCCAGGGTCAGGTGGAGCGGCAGGTGTACTTGCCGGCTGGGACAGATTGGCAGGATGCACACAGCGGTGAAAGGTTGAAAGGCGGGCAGTGGCTGAACGCCAGCGCGCCGCTGGAGCGCATCCCAGTCTATTACCGCTGGGGGAGCAAGCCGCTGGGGTAAGTGGGCATCTAGCCGGTAAACCGTGGTCAGGTATTTTGCAGGTATCTGACCCAAGCCGCCAGCAGATATTGCGCTGCCGGGCTGTGCTGGAGTCCTGAGGGCTGGTCGCCCAACCCTCCCTGCAGCCTCAGCGTCGTTGCCAGCAGGAGACCTTTCTTCCAGGGGATAAGCGCGGCGTATTCCAGCAAGGTCATGCCACGCGTATCCAGCCGGCGCAGCAGCGGCTGGAAGCCCTGCGCCAGGCGGCTGAGGTCCATGGCGCAGTCGCTTGCCATGGAATAGAACTGCAAGCCGGGTTCTCCCTCGTGCGGAAAGCCGCTCCATGCCGGGTGCGGCGTGATCAATTTGAGCGCTTCGCGCCAGAAAGGCGCTGCGATCAATGGGAACGGCGCAGCCATCATTTCGTTCGCTAATAGCAAGATGACTCTTCCCCCCGCAGCCAGGGCAGCGGATACTTCGCGTGTCCACAGCGTGCAAACAGCAACCGGTTGATCGCCTGGCTTTCCGCCGAATTGTTTCAGCTCGGGCAAGTCGCCCCGCGGATCATAGCAGGTGAAAGGCTGTAATCCCCTCCAGGGGTCAGCCGGGTAGAACCAAAGCGACCATTCGTTTCTGATGCAGCGCTTCCCGTAATCCATCTCAGCCTGTAAATAAGCCTGGCGGGGCTGCGCCGCTTCCGGAACTGTGAATTGAATGACGCCGACAGGCTGGAGTGCCCCAGGCTGCAGGCTGGCAGCAAAAGAACCAGCGGCAAAGGGCGCTTCGCCGGGAAAACCTGCCTGCCAGCGGATGCCCGCCGTTCCGGAAAAGCCGCCAAAATGCGATGCCACCAGGCTGAGGCGCAAGTCTGCGCCGCTGGCGTAATTCCACCGCTCGCGGCGGCTGACCCGGTCGCCGCCAGCGACCCACCGGCGGCGCCGTCCCTCGCCTAACAACAGCACGGTATCCTGGTTGAAGCTGCAGAACGCGTCGCCAGGGAATTTTACCTTGCCCAGCTCATCCCACATGCCTGCCGTGCTGATGGGGGTATCCGTCTCGCCGGTGACCACGTAGCCGGATAAGCGCGGCTCCAGGCGCGCTGTTTCCAATGTGACCTTGCGGTGCAACAGTCCCTGCCGGCAGGAAGCCTGGCGGAGACTCTCCAATTGCTCCCAGAGTCCGGCTTGTTGCAACAGGTGAACATGGTTGGGCAAACGGTGTTCCCAACGCGCTCCCTGGGGGTTTTCGAGAGGATTGGGGCTGCTCCACCAGGGCGGGCTGCCATCCGCCATTTGGAAAAGGGCGGGCAGGTCGCGCAAGGTATCGTAGTCGCAAAACTCGCCCATTACCCAGGGTTTCGGCTTCCGCCATCCCGGCGCAAATTCAGCCAGCAGCGGGCGTAGGAATTGCAGGTCGCAGTAAAAATGGTGATCGTAAAAATCTGCCCATTCGTCCAGCCAGCCGCCATACGCCTCGCCGGAACCGCTGTTATCGCGCACCACTGCGCCGCCGGAAAGCGCTTTCACCCGCCGGTACAGCTCGGCAATCAACGCTGCGGGTATGCTGCGGTCCAATTCGCAGCCCAACGTGTACATGACCACTGCAGGGTGATTGCGCGCCTGGCGCGTCAGGCGCTCATATTCCTGCAGAATCTGCGCTTCGAAGCCCGTCGTGGGAGTTGGCAGCCATAAGGGCAGTTCCACCCAAAGCAGCATGCCCAGCGCATCCGCCAGGTCGAAATAGGATTGGGGCGGGAACCACAAGCACACTTTGACCCCGTTGAACCCCAGCGCCTTGAGCTGTTCGAAATCTCGGCGCACGCGTTCCGGCTGCGGAGCTGGAGCCAGAAGATCGGGGTACCAGCCCCACGAAAGCGCCATGCGGGGATAAACAGGTTGACCGTTGAGCGTGAAGGTACGCTCCTGAATCGAAAAAGTGCGCAAGCCGAAGCGGGCAGTCTGAATGGATTGGCTGCCATGGTCATCGCTAAGCTGAAGGCGCGCGGTATAAAGGTTGGGCTGTTCCAATGACCAGGGCTGGGGGTCTTTGACTGTGATCTGGAATTCTTCGCGAACCGTTCCGTCCGTTTCGATTGGGCGGCTGGCGTCGCCTGCGATTCTGCTTTCTTCGCGGACCAACCTTCCCTGCGGATCAACGATCGACAGCCTCAAGCGCCCTCCGGGTGTGCAATTTACCTGTATCTGTACTCTGCCATCCGGTTCGCCGCGGATGAAGGGATTTTCGATGATGCCTTCGCCGGTTGCTTCCAGCCGCACGGGCTGCCAAAGACCGCCAAAGGCGTGTCCCCAAACGTAAGGCAAAAACCCGCTCAGCGTCTGGCGCAAGGGAAAGCGCCCCGGCAGGTACGCTGAGTCGGGTCCGCCCGTCAGGCTGGCAGGTTTCTCCACGCAGATCAGCAACTCTGCTTCATTGCCGGGCTGCGCCAGCCCGGTAATTTCGACTTTGAACTCATCCCACATGCCGGTGTGGCTGCCGGCTTCATGACCGTTGACAAAGACCTGCGTGTGGTAACTGGCGCCTTCGAAAACCAGCCACAGGCGTTTTTGATGCCAGTCTGGCGGAATCACGACGCTGCGGCGGTACCAGTAGGGTCCGGCGTCATCTTTGGGGTAGCCCTGTGCTTCCCAGCAGCCTGGCACTGCAATTGGCTTCCAGAGATGGCTGCCCTCCCGCCTGAATTCCCAGGTTTCGTTCAAGCTCAGGCTATTCATTGAGCAGCGCCCACAGCGCAGTAGGCAGGTCAGCGGTCGAAGGGCGCCGGTTGCCTTCCGCAAGGCAGCGCCCCTGGATGGCTTGCCTGATTCGCTGCTGAGCGGCATGCCACGCTGACTCAGGGGCAGATGACCAGCCGTAGGCGAAGGCTGCGCTCGAATCTTCCGGGTGTAACCCGCCGTGCATGCCCGCAAGCGGGGAGGCGAAGTAAAAGCCTTCGGCGTAATTGCTCACCAGCAGCAGGTCGCCGGTCAGGGAGCCTGCCAGGTGATTCAAGCGGTTTACCGGGTCAGCATATAAGCTGTCAGGCTGGTGAGCGAACCATTCTTCCAGGGGCACCCGATCTCCCTGGGGGGTGAGCGCCTGGTAGGGAGCGCTCCAGCCGTCGCGCTCCACGTTGCGCAGCAACACACCAGCCAGTGCGCCTTGCAGTTCGCTGGCATACTTCCCACTGGCGTGCGCTTCCCAAAAAGCCCTGGCGACCGGCAGCACATCCCGTTCGAACAGGGGGGCGTCAGCCCAGCGCCCGGTTCGATTTTGCAGGTACACGTGCGCCAGCCCGCCGTTGGAGGCGACCACCGCATCGCAGTTGGGGTCCTCGCCAGGATAATCGTGGACATCCAAACCCAGCGCATCGAACAGGTGTCCCATTTCACGCTCGAAAGGGAACCCCAAACGCAGCGAATGGTGGTCATCCGCCGGCACGCCTATCTGCCCGTGGTCGGAGACGATAAACACGAAGGGAGCCTGGGGCGTCTCGGCGGTGATCACCTGCCATAATTCGCCAATCATGCCATCCAGGATTTCTGTCAGGTAACCAGCCTGGGCTTGTGGTCCATGGTGGTGCGATTCATGGTCGAGCCCCATGAAATAAATGGTCAGCAGGTCAGCCAGTCCCTGTTGCTTGATCTCGTCAATGGTGTTTTCCAGGGTTGCCTGGTCGTATTCCGCCGAACTCATGCCGAAGATGTTCCCGCCCTTGGTGAAGCGCGCCAGGTTCACAAGCGAGGGCTTCAACCAGGCGGCATCCTGGGCGTACATATGGCTGGCAACCACGCTTCGCAAGCCAGCCTCACGGGCAGTTTGGTAGATGGTGGGCGTCAAAAGGCACTGCGAAGCCAGCCCGTCCGTAAAGACGCGCACGGCATCATCGGCTGCCAGCGTATCACCCACGTCGAAGGCGTAATGGCGCGGCACCCCGTTAGAATGGGCGCCGAAACGGTCGAAAAATTGGTTGCCAGGGATGCCGTGCCAGGCTGGATGCGCCCCGGTGAACAGGCAAGCCTGGGAAGTGAATGTGATGCTCGGCGCAGGCGCCAGCACAGGCAGGAGATCGCTGCGTTCCAGCCCTTCGCCTCCCAGCAGCCTGGCAATGTGAGGTAGCTTGCCTGCCTGGAGCGCCTGGGCAAAGACATCAGCCCTCAGCCCGTCGATGTCAATGAAGATGACTTGGGTTTTCATATTGCCTCGTGTCAGTGCAGAAGATCCATAAGGTCGTAAGACTGAAAGATCTGCGGCATCAGCGTCCTGGCGCCGGGGAAATCACGCTCGATTTCCTTTTGGAATGCTTCCAGGTTCAACCGTCGCAAGCCGAAAGGCGGCTGCCAGGGCGGCTGCAGCATAGGTCGGATGGGCTTGGAAAGCGGAGAAAAGAAATTCTCCCAATGAATGGGGATAAGCAACCTCGGCTTTACCGCTTCGAGCAACGCCCAGATTTCTTTTCGAGGGCGAAGCGGAATAATGAAAAGAACCTCGGCAGGCTGCGGCTGGTTTCCAACGAGCAGGCGGCAGTCCTGGGCTTCGATCAGGAATGAAAAACAGGCGTCCATGCGGTAATCCCTCAGCCGCAGGGGAGGGCGCAGGTCAGGAGGGAGCCTGCCGTTGACCAGCCGCTCCATCGGCATGCGCATATGGCTGGCAGGCATGACTGCAACCGAGAAGGGACCCAGCGAAAGCCGGTCGCCTGCGGTGATCACATGAACCTGTCCTTCCGGCAGGCGGTGCAGGCGGCAGATTTTGCAGGCGTTTGCAGAGCCGTAAACCTGCGCGCCGGTGTATTGCGCCAGCGCCGGCGCATCCATCAGGTGGTCGTAGTGGGCATGGGTTACCAGGATGCTGTGGCAGCGCGGGACTTTTTCACTGGCAAGCGCCTGGTCTGCGGCGACGCCTCCCCCCAAGAGCTTCCAGAAGGGCGGACGGGTGAAAAATGGGTCGATCGCCAGCACATAATCTTCCACTGTCAGTTCGATTCCGGCGACGCCCAGCCAGCGGAAATGGAGGGTGGCAGTCATGCGCTGATTTTACTACGGTCTGGTTTATAATAAACGCCTGCATGCCTTCTATTGCCTGTTTTGTCTCGTCTCACGGCTTTGGACACGCCGCCCGCGCCTCGGCAGTCATGGCTGCCATCCAAACCCGTTCCCCCGAAACACACTTCGAGGTATTCACCCAGTCGCCCGAATGGTTATTCCGGGATTCCCTGCTTGGGAGATTTACTTACCACAATCTGGCTTGTGACGTGGGTGTGGTGCAGCGATCGCCGCTGGAGGAGGACCTGCCTGCGACGCTGGAGCGCCTGGCGGCTTTCCTGCCATTCGATAATGCGCTGATCGATTCGCTGGCAGAAAAACTGACGGCTCTCGATTGCAGGATGGTTATCTGTGACATTTCGCCTCTCGGTATCGCAGCAGCGCGGCGCGCTGGCGTGCCTTCGATCCTGATTGAAAACTTCACCTGGGATTGGATTTACGCTGGCTACCTGGACGCCGAGCCGCGCTTTGCCCCCTATATTGCCGCGTTGAGTGACCTCTTCCGGTCAGCAGATTACCATATTCAAACTGAGCCGGTCTGTCAGCGCGTCGCGTGGGCAGCCCTGGTGACGCCGCCAATTTGCAGGCAGCCGCGCCTTCCAGCCCAGGAAACGCGCCGGCGGCTGGGCATTCCGCCTGACGCCCGCGTGGCGCTGTTCACCATGGGCGGCATCCAGAGCACGCTGGCGTTGACACAACACTCCAGCATGCCGCCCAACCTGTACTTTGTGATTCCAGGCGCCAAAGCCGGCGGCGCTCGCATTCCCCGCTGCATCCCTCTGCCCTTTCATTCGGACTTTTATCACCCCGACCTGGTTGCAGCCAGCGATGTGGTGATTGGCAAGGCGGGCTACAGCACCCTGGCAGAAGCGTATCTGGCTAACGTGCCCTTTGTTTTCATCGCCCGCCCGCGTTTTCGCGAGACTCCCTCGCTGGTAAGGTTCATCCTGGAGGAACTGGGAGGTTTCGAAATTCCCGAGGCAGGCTTTCAGGATGGAAGCTGGTTGCAATTCCTGCCCCACTTGTTGGAGGAACCCAGGCGCAGCCTGCTCCGCCAGAATGGCGCTGAGCTTGCAGCGGAGTTTATCCTGAACTTATATTCCTCTTCATAATTTCCCCTGGCGCCAGGTTTGAAGAACGTATGTCGGATTGTTATGCTTTTGCGAAATAGAATCATTATTCTACAGGGTCTGCGCTATAATAAATCTCAAGTTTTTCTATCCCGTATCCTGTTTTGGAGAGCAGCGTGAAAAGATTTCGTGTTGCCTTGTTGGCTAACTTAAAGGTGAATGCGCCCAAGATCGAAGGGATGCCCGCCGATCAGTGGGCTGACCTGGACTCTGAAACGACCGTGAATGCCCTGGTTGAGGCGATTCGCCAGGGAGGGCATGAATGCGAATTCCTGGAAGGCGACATTACCCTGTTTGATACCGTGCGCAAGTACGCGCCGGATATTTGTTTCAACATCTGCGAAGGTCATTTTGGCGATGCCCGCGAGGCGCAGGTGCCTGCCATCCTGGAAATGTTGCGCATTCCTTACACCGGTTCCAAGGTGCTCACCCTGGCGCTGGCATTGGATAAGCCAATGACCAAGCGCATCTTGACCTATCATGACCTGCCTACCCCTCCCTTCCAATCGTTTGAGCGCGTGGATGAGCCCCTGGCAGCCGATATGGAATTTCCGCTCTTTGTCAAGCCCAGCCGCGAAGGCACCGGCATGGGGGTTTCGGCGAAGTCTATCGTGCATAACGAGGCAGAACTGCGCCAACAAATCGCGGAAATCTTTGACCGGTATAAGCAGACAGTCCTGGTCGAAAAGTACATCGAAGGGCGGGAAGTGACGGTGGGCGTGGTAGGCAACCTGGTGGGTCCTGTTTCCCGCCGCCTGCCGGATGACGAGGATGCGCCGCGCATCCAGGCTGGGCTGCGTTTCTTACCGCCGCTCGAGATCGATTTGCAGCCCTATCAGGAGACAGACACGGTCTACAGCAACCGCCTCAAGGTGGACCTGGCGGATCAGCTCAATTACCTGGTACCTGCGCCTTTAGACCGCGAGATGGTGGCTGAGTTGGACTGGCTGACGGCAGCGGTGTTTCGAGTGACCGGCGCGTTGGATGTCTCGCGGGTCGATTTCCGCCTGGATATCCATGACAATCTCAAGCCCTATATCCTGGAAATCAATCCCCTGCCGGGACTTTCACCGGGAATTTCTGACCTGGTGATGGAGGCAGCCGCAGACGGCATCGACCATCCTGCTCTAGTCAACATGATTCTAGATACGGCGCTGCGCCGATATGGGATGATTCCTTGATATGCGCCTTTTGGTAACGGGCTTCGAACCGTTTGGCGGCAGCACGGTCAACCCCTCGGAACAGGTGGTGCGCCGGCTGGCGGATCAGCCGCCTCTGGGAGTCGAGTTATTTACGGCAATTCTGCCGGTGGACCGTGAGCGTGGTCCTGAGCGGCTGCTGCAGGCAGCGGCTTCGACGAATCCGCAAGCTGTGTTGTGCCTGGGAGAAGCTCCCCGCCGGGCTTCGCTGGCAATCGAGCGGGTGGCGGTCAACCTGCTGGATTACCGTATCCCGGATAACCGCGGCGTCCAGGTGGTAGATGAGCCAGTCAAAGCCGGTGGACCGGCGGCTTATTTTGTCACCCTGCCGGTGCGGCGGGTGCTGGCAGCCATCCAGGCAGTTCAGGTGCCGGTAGAACTGTCGTTGAGCGCAGGCGCTTATCTGTGCAACCAGGTGCTGTATGTCCTGCTCGATTACCTGGCAGTGAATCATCTGCACATCCCGGCGGGGTTCATTCATTTGCCCTCTTTGCCCGAGCAAGCCAGTCAGCAAAATCCGCCAGGCGCCTCGATGAGCCTGGAAACCAGCCTGGCGGGAATTCGGGCAGCCATCTTGGCTTTGCAACCAAACCCGGTCTTCAACTAACTGCTCAATGGGCAAGGAAAGCAGGTTTTGGGTCTCGAACGACAGGAGTACAACCATCATGCGAATTCTAAAGGATAGCGAAGAACGCATATTGAAAGAAGAGCGTGCCCTGCTGAATGACCTGCGGGCATCTTTAATTCCCTTCGGCGCTACGCAGGAAGATCAGCAAACGCTGGGACAATCCATTCAGCAATTGGATGAGTTATTCTTGCTGGTCATCGTTGGAGAGTTCAATGCCGGCAAGAGCGCCCTGATCAACGCTCTCTTGGGTCAGCCCCTCTTGAAAGAAGGGGTGACGCCAACCACAACCCAGGTCAACATCCTGCGCTATGGCGAAGCGCAGGAACGCCTGGTGGAAGGCGAGCATATCCACGTCCTGACGGCGCCGGTTGAGCTGCTGCGCGAGATCAATATTGTAGATACGCCCGGCACGAATGCCATCATCCGGGAACACGAGCTGATCACCCGAGATTTTGTGCCGCGCGCCGACCTGGTGCTATTCATCACATCCTGCGACCGCCCATTCACCGAGAGCGAGCGTTCTTTCCTGGAATTGATTCGCGGCTGGGGTAAGAAGGTGGTGGTCGTGTTGAACAAGATCGACATCCTGCAGAGCCAGTCAGAGATTGCCCAGGTGCAGGATTTCGTCGTGGAAAATTTTCGAGCGTTGTTTGGCATGGTTCCCGAGGCGTTCCCGGTGAGCGCCCGCCTGGCGCTCCGCGCCAAGCAGGGCGAGCCAGCGCTGTGGCAGGAGAGCCGCTTCGAGGCGCTGGAGCGCTATATCAAGGAAACTTTGGACGAGAGCAGCCGCCTGCGGCTCAAGTTTCTCAATCCCCTCGGCGTTGGTCAGCGGCTGGTCGAAAAGTTCCTGGCTATCACGACCGAACGCCTGGGTTTGCTCAAGGAAGACTTTATCAAGCTGCAGGATGTAGAAAGCCAGTTGGCAATTTATAAAGATGATATGCGCCGCAATTTCGACCTCCGGATTGCTGACATCGAGAATGTGCTTTATGAGATGGAGCAGCGTGGTCAGGATTACTTCGACGAAACCATCCGCTTGCCGCGGGTCGTCGATTTACTGAACCGTAAGCGCATTCAGGAAGAATTCGAGCAGCAGGTGGTGGCAGATGCGCCGCAGCGCATCGAGAGCAAGGTCAATGAGATGATCGATTGGCTGGTGGACGCCGACTTTCGCCAGTGGCAGGCGGTCACTGAACACCTGGCTGACCGGCGGCGCGTTCATCAGGAGCGCATCGTCGGCGATCCCAGCGTGGGCAGCTTCCATCATGACCGTGAGCGCCTGATCGAAGCGGTGGGGCGCCAGGCGCAGCGGGTAGTGGAGACCTACGATAAGGAACGCGAAGCCGAGCTGATTGCCGATGGGGCGCAAGTGGCAGTAGCTGCGCTGGCTGCTGTTGAGGTGGGGGCGGTCAGCCTGGGGACTGCCATTGCCATCCTGGCGACGACTGCCGCCGCGGACGCCACCGGCATCCTGGCTGCCAGCCTGGTAGCAGTGCTTGGCTTGTTCATCTTGCCGGTTCGCAAGCGGCAAGCCAAGGCTGAAATGCGCCTTAAGATCGCCGAGCTGCGTGAGCGGTTGATTCGCGCGCTTCGCACCCAGTTCGAGCATGAGATGGAGCGCAGCCTGCGCAATATCGAAGAAGCCATTGCACCCTACACTCGCTTTGTGCGCGCCGAGGAGGTCAAACTGCTGCAAGCAGAAGCTGAGCTAAGCCGCATCCGCACCGGGCTGGAGGCGTTGAAGGTCAGGGTGGATGAGGTGGTTTAGGTCGGGTGGACGGTTGCGTAGTCCATTTATCGGTTGGCTTTCTGAGTTCGTTGGATTGTTTCTCTCATTAGGGTTGATTCTGGCAGCCTGCGAACGGTCGCCAGACAGCCTGCAGCCAACGCCGGTCAGCCTTCCGCCTTCCGTCGCCAGGAATCAGCCGACAGCATTGAGCAGCCCACGGGCGACGTTGCCGCTCACCCCATCTCCGACCCCCTCAGCCACCCTCACCCCCAGTGCGACGCTGGCGGCGCCATCGCCGACCCCGCTGAGGACGAAAGCTCCCTGGCTGGCAGAAATGCGCTATGAACCCTGGGACCTGGTCATGGCGGCGGCGTGGAGTCCAGGGGGAGAATGGCTGGCGGCGACCGCTGGGAATAACCTGTACGTATATGAGACCGCCTCGTTCCAGCAGGTTCATCGCATGCCGTTAAAGGCGTGGGCAGAAGGACTGGCTTTCAACCCGCTGGAAGGGGATCAGCTTGCCCTGGCGAGCCGCGATGGCAGCCTGCAAGTATGGGATGTGGATAAGGGGCAGCTTTTAGCCCACTGGCTGGCGCATCCCCGCGGCGCCCGCAGCGTAGCCTTTAGCCCGGTAGGCGGGCTGCTGGCTTCTTCAGGCAGCGACGCTTTCGTGCGCCTGTGGCGGTTGGACGAGCCGGGCGGCTTGGAACCAGAACAACCTCCGCCTTCTGTGGAGATGATTGGCGGGGCGTTTGCCGTTCCAGCTATCTGCTTCAGTCCGGATGGCAGGCTGGTAGCTTCGATTGATGGCAATGACATCCGGCTGCGCGACCCAACAACCCAGCGCCTGGTGAGGACGCTGCGCAGCGGTTATCCAAACTTCAGCCTGGCGTTCAGCCCCGATGGCAGGTGGCTGGCGGCGGCTGAGACAGGTTATGTCGTCCGACTTTGGGACATCGAGAGCGGCGAGGTAGCCCTGGAGCTGTTCGCAGACGAGGGTCGCGCTGTCGATTCCAGGCAGTTCTTCTGGGCGGCGGCGTTCAGCCCGGATGGCAGGCGGGTTGCTGCCGCCGGCAGCGACGGCTGGATTACCGTTTGGGAAGTCCCCAGCCGCGCAGTCCTGGCGCGTTGGCAGGCGCATGACCGGGCAGCGACGAGCGTGGCGTTCAGCCCGGATGGACGCCTGGCAAGCGGCGGTCTGGATGCCGCCGTGAGGGTTTGGCAGATCGATTGATTAGCGGCGCCTGCGACGGCGCTTCTGGCTGCGCGAGATTGTCTGCCCTGCGCCGGAAGGCGCAACGGTTTCTGCCGGAGTTTCCTCGGCAAGTTCCGCTTCTTCGGCATCATCCCCTGCATCAATCGAAGCTTCGACCTGCTTTTGCTCGCTTGCCGCCGCCGGGCTGAGTTCCGCCGCTATTTCCTGCTCGGGCTTGAGCCCAAACTGCAGCGCCTCCAGGTCGCGGGGGCGATAGGTGAACATGCGGGAGACCACACCCAGGCGCATGTCGCGCAGCAGATTCTGGAACAGCTCAGAGGCGCGGCTCTTATACTGTACCAGCGGATCGCGCTGCCCATAGGCTTCCAAACCGATAGAAACGCGCAGCGCTTCCATTTGCGTCAAGTAATCGACCCACAGTTCGGTGATGACTCCCAGCAGGAGCTGGCGGTAAATCTCGGTCAACGCCCGGCGTCCCAGCGCCTGGATGGCTTGCTGAGCTTCATCCGGCGGCAGGCTGTGCAGCGGGGTGGTTTCGAGGTTCCGGCAGGCATCTTCAGACAGCGCAGCTTGCAGGCTCTTGCGGGTAGGTTCATCCAGGTCTGACCAGCGCGCCGATGATAGCCGCTGCCAGGCGCTCATGCCGTGCAAAGTTTGCAGAATCGAGCGGGTGCGTTCCAGGTGCGCCAGCACATCTTCCGCCGCCTGCTCAGGGTCGCGCCCTTCCAGCAAATGCCCGGCGAAGTAGGTGTAGGTCAGGCGGGCGGTTTGCTGCGAGACCCTCCGATGGGTCTTCTTGTCAAAAGTTGTGCGTGAACCCAGCGGCATCATCAACAGCAGACTGGTCAGGTGTTCGGCGCGCATGTTGCCATTCAGACGGGCTAGGACAATGTCCAGCTCCTTGCCTAACTGATCGCCTTCGCCCACCAGGCGGTCGATTCGGCGGTTGAACAACCTGTTCACTGTAGTTAAGACCTGCTGCTCGATTTCGTCCCACTCCTGGCGTGCCAGTTGGACGACATCCAGCCCGGGGCTCTCCTCCATGCGGCGCTCGATGGCGCCCACCAATCGGGTCAGCGCCTGCTGGCGAATGGCGGCTTCGACCTGGGGCTGGATGAGTTGCCGCACCTGGTCAGGGTCTGAACGCAGCAGGCGCTGCTGTTCGGGCGTCAGCCGCAGCGGCAGGCGCGTCAGCCCAGCCAGCTCCTCAGCCAGTTCGCGCGGGCTGCGCAACGCGGTGCCCTCTTCGGGCTGTTCATCTTCCAGGCTGGCGAAGAACGTATCCAGCGCATCCCGGATTTCCTGAACCATGTCTTCCATGCGGCTGCGGGTATGATCCAGCAGGTTGCGCGTCGAGGCAAGCAAGTGTTCCTGCTCTGCCTCCAGCGCCTGGCGGGCAAGCGCAATCAACTGTGCTCGAACGCTGGCTGGAGAGCTCAGGTCAATGGATTGCTCTTTAAGGTATTCCAGCAAGAGCTGAATCATGTAGGAAGGGATCAAGGCGCCCCCCAGGTCGTGGGTGGGCTGAATCTGGTCTAACCAGGCAATCAGCCGCCAGGGTCCTTCGGGGTCTTTGAGGGCTTCAGGGACGCGGCGCAACACCTCAGCGCGCAGCATCTCACTCACATCTTCGCTCAGGTCATCCTTGGTGAAGATGAGGTCACGTTGGCTGTAAATGCGCTGGCGCTGCGTATTGAGAACGTCATCATATTCCAGCAGGTGCTTGCGCACATCGAAATTAGCGCCTTCTACCCGGGTTTGCGATTGTTCGACCAACCGACCCACCAGTCCCACCTCCAGCGGCAAGGCGTCATCGATGCGCAGGCGCTGCATCAGCGCTTCGGCTTGTTGTCCGCCAAACAGGCGCATCAGTTCATCCTGCATGGAAAGGTAGAAACGTGAGGAGCCGGGGTCGCCCTGGCGGGCAGCCCGACCACGCAACTGGTTATCGATGCGGCGAGCTTCATGCCGCTCTGAGCCGATGACGTGCAGCCCGCCCAGGCTTTTCACGCGCTCCATATCATCCATGAACTTGAGGAATGCCTGTACTTGCGATTCATAGATGCCGTACTCGGCATGGTCCATCTGGAGCAAAGCCTGTCGGCGCTGCTCCATGGTCATATCATAAGAATCAGCGTAGCCAGCGCGGTGCAGGATACGATTGACCTCGGCGATAATTTCTTCGGGCAGCTCGCCGCCCAGTTTGATGTCCACGCCGCGCCCTGCCATGTTGGTTGCAATCGTTACTGCGCCAAATGCGCCTGCTCCGGCGATGATCTGGCTCTCTTCGGTGTGTTTACGGGCGTTGAGCACTTCGTGGCTGATGCCGCCGTTCAACGTAGCCGTCAGGCGGGGCGTGCTTTCTTCAGGGAGGTCCAGCAGCGTTTGCAGCCGCGACAGGTTCTCGGCATCTTGCGGATTCGCCGAAATGCCCAATTGGCGCGCCAGCTTGCGCATCTCAGCCGGATCCAGCTTGTCCAGCGGTTCGTTCAAGAACTGAAGTTCTGCTATCTGACGCCCATCTTCTTCCTGGTTGTTTTGTTCGAACCAGGCAGCGCGCAGCACCAGCACCTGCGCCAGCCGCCGCAGCGGTTCTGCCCGCAGGCGGTTGGAGAGGCGTTCAGACAGCTCTACCGAGGTCGTCCCAACTAAGATCGGTCGTCCGAGCACGTGCAGGCGCAGGATTTCGCGGCAGATGGCGCGGAACTTGGCTTCTTCGGTGCGGTAGACCACATCGGGATAATCCTTGCGCTTCCAGAAAACCGGCTTCTTGTCATGATCATCGCGCCTGGCGTAGTAGTGATATTTATAACCCTGTTCGTCACGCCCCTCCAGTTCGACCAGGGGAGAATCGGGACGGGAAGCCAGATATTCGAGGTTGGTGGGGATGGCATGAACATCCAGCTTATAAATTTTATTGAATTCCTCCGCTTCGGTGATGGCGGTGCCGCTCATGCCTGCCAGCTTTTTGTACATGCGGAAGTAGTTCTGGATGGTGATGGTGGCATAAGTGACGTTTTCTGCCTGGACGCGCACCCCTTCTTTGGCTTCGACTGCCTGGTGCAGTCCATCGGACCAGCGGCGACCAGGCATCAGCCGCCCGGTGAACTCGTCTACGATGACCACCTTTCCAGCCTGCACCAGGTAATCCTTGTTGCGTTTGAACAGGAATTGCGCGCGCATGGCTTGTTCCAGGTACCCCAGCAGGCGCGCCTGTTCGGGCGTGACATCTTCTGGGCGTTCAGGATCGCGCAGCGCCATGCCCAGCAGTTCTTCGACGTGGGCTTCACCGATCTCTGTCAAGGTGACGGTGCGGTCTTTTTCGTTGATCTCGTAATCTTCGGGCTTTAACTGGCGCACCACCTGCGCCATGCGCGTGTACCATTCGGTGTCATCATAAGCCGGTCCTGAAATGATCAAGGGCGTGCGCGCTTCGTCGATCAGCACATTATCCACTTCATCGACGATAGCGTAGAAATGCCCACGCTGGACGCGCTCCGACAGGCGCAGGGTCATGTTGTCGCGCAAGTAATCGAAGCCGAATTCGCTGTTCGTACCGTAAGTAATGTCTGCCGCGTAGGCTTCTGCCCGCGGCGCCAGGCGCAGTTGATGTTGATCCTCGTGAGGCGATTCCCGCTCCAGGTCAACCAGGAAGGCTTTCTTGCCATTCTCGGTGCGGGCAGCCATTTGCAGCACCCCCACTGAAAGACCCAGCAAGTGGTAAATGGGCGCCATCCAGCGCGCGTCACGGCGCGCCAGGTAATCGTTGACCGTCACCAGGTGGCAGCCCTTGCCCGTCAGGGCGTTCAAGTAGAGGGGCAGCGTTGCGACCAGCGTCTTGCCTTCGCCGGTGCGCATCTCTGCAATGCTGCCCTGGTGCAGGACGGCGCCGCCGATGATCTGAACATCATAATGCCGTAAGCCCAGAGTGCGCTTGGATGCCTCGCGCACGGCTGCAAAAGCTTCGGGCATCAGATCGTCGAGCGTTTCGCCATCTGCCAGGCGCTGCCGAAATTCAGCGGTTTTGTCGCGCAGCGCCGCGTCGCTGAGCTGCTCGTATGTTTTTTCCAGCTCATTCACGTGTTGGACGAGGTCGGCGAACTTGTCGAGGGTACGCTTGCTCGGGTCTCCTGCGAAGAGGCGGATGAAATTCTTTAGCATGAAGTCTTACCTTTCGGCTGGGATTATAGCATAAGGGAGGTAGAGTAACCTTTAAGGGTAGATAAGTGCCTGGCGGGCTTAGCGGGCATTCTCCTCCTGGTAGTCGCCATGTCGGTGCGTGCAGGAGGCAGCGATCATAAATCTTAAGATTCCCAATAATTTAAGGCGCGCACCGGCGACTCTCAAAACATCCGTGCTATAATCACCTCGATTCCATCAGGTTTTATCTCGAATTTTGCCTCCGAACGGCTGACTGCTGAAGGCTGGTTATTTAATGTCCTTTGTTCACCTGCATGTTCATTCTGAATACTCGCTGCTGGATGGATTCAGCAATATCAAGAAGCTGGTGCAGCGCGCTCAGGAGCTGAACATGCCTGCCGTAGCGCTGACCGACCACGGCGCCATGTTTGGCGTGATTGACTTTTACAACGCTGCCCGCTCAGTGAATATCAAGCCCATCATCGGAATCGAAACTTACCTGGCGCCGCGCAGCATGAAGGAGAAGGACCCACAGTCAGACAAGAAAGCAGCTCACCTGCTGCTCCTGGCAGAAAACGACGCCGGCTACAAGAATTTGCTCAAACTGGCTTCGGCGGCTCAGTTGGAGGGCTTTTATTACGTCCCGCGTATCGATCATGAGCTGCTGGCGCAGCACTCCGAGGGGTTGATTTGTACTTCTGGCTGCATGTCTGCCGAAATTCCCCGCCTGATTCAGCAGGAAAACCTGGATGCTGCCCGCCGGCAGCTCGATTGGTATTATGAAACCTTTGGACCGGAGCATTTCTTCCTGGAACTCCAGCAGCATAACCTGAAAGAACTGGAACGCATCAACAAGACCTTGTTGGAACTGGGAAAACGTTATCAGGCGCGCTTTATTGCCACCAATGATGTTCATTACATCAATGCCGAAGATGCCCGCCTTCAGGACATTATGCTGGCAATCCAGACTGGCTGCGTTCTCAGCGACCCAAACCGGATGCGCATGACCGACAACACGTACCATCTGCGCACGCCTCAGGAGATGGCGGCGTTGTTCTCTGAGATTCCCGAAGCGTTGAGCAACACCCTGCTGATTGCAGAACGCTGCCAGGTGGATTTGGGATTCAAGGGGTATCACCTGCCTGTTTTCCCGGTTCCTGAGGGTTATACGGCTGAAACTTACCTGCGCAAGCTGGCTGAGGAGGGCTTCCAGCGACGTTATGGGAGCAGAGCCAGCGACCCAGCCATTCGTCAGCGCCTGGAGTATGAGCTGCGGGTGATTCATGAGATGGGCTTCGATACCTATTTCCTCATCGTCTGGGACCTGTGTCGGTTTGCCCGCGAAGCAGGAATCTGGTATAACGCGCGCGGTTCGGCGGCAGGGTCGGTGGTGGCTTATAGCCTGGATATTACCCTGGTGGAGCCGATAGATTTCGGCTTGATTTTCGAACGCTTCCTGAACCCGGGGCGCATTTCGATGCCGGATATTGACCTGGACTTTCGTGATGACCGCCGCGTCGAGATGTTCGAGTACACGGTCAAGAAATATGGCGATGACCGCGTTGCCCAAATCATCACCTTTGGCACGCTGGGGGCGCGGGCGGCGATTCGGGATGTGGGGCGGGTGATGGATATCCCGCTCAATGAAGTGGATCGGGTTGCCAAGCTCATCCCGAACATCCCCGGCAAGCCCGTCACTATCCAGGAAGCCCTGGCGGAAATCCAGGAGTTGAGAGCGGTATATGAATCGGCTGACTACCTCAAGGAATTGATCGATACTGCCAGCCAGGTCGAGGGCGTGGTGCGCAATGCCGGCACCCATGCCGCCGGGGTGGTCATCACCGATCAGCCGGTCATCGAATACCTTCCCTTACATCGCCCGACGGGTCAGATGGCAGAAGAGTCGCCCATCAAGATGGTGACACAGTTCGAGATGAACGTGGTTGCCGATTCCTTGGGGCTGCTCAAGGTGGATTTCTTGGGCCTGGCAACGCTGACCATCATGGCGCGCGCTTGCGACCTGATTCGGCAGCGCCACGGCGTGAATTTCAACCTTTATAACATTCCTACCGATGACCCGGCGACCTTCGAATTGCTGGGGCGCGGCGACACGGCTGGCGTCTTCCAGGTTGAAGGTTCTGGCATGCGGCGCTGGCTGATGGAAATGAAGCCCAGGCATTTGGACAACGTGATTGCCATGGTGGCGCTCTTCCGCCCTGGTCCCATGGACTTCATCCCCGGGTACATTCGGCGCATGCATGGCGTAGAGCCGATCACCTACAAGCACCCGGCGCTGGAGCCGATCTTCAAGGAAACGTATGGCTATCCGGTGTACCAGGAACAGCTCATGTTTGCAGTCATGCAGCTTGCCGGATACACCCCTTCAGAGGCAGATGACTTGCGCAAGGCGGTTGCCAAGAAGATCAAAGAGAAATTGCTGAAGCATCGGGAGAAGTTCATCAAAGGCGCGGTCGCCAATGGCATACCAGAAGCCACTGCCAGAGAAATATTCGATGACTGGGAAGAATTTGCCCGCTACGGTTTCAACAAAGCGCATGCCGCCGATTATGGCGTGATCGCTGTGCAGACTGCGTATCTAAAGGCGCACTACCCGGTCGAGTACATGACTGCGCTGCTGTCAGTCAACCAGCAGAACAATGATAAGGTCTCTTTGTACGTGGCTGATTGTCGTCGGATGGGCATCGATGTCCGTCCGCCGGATATCAATTTGAGCGAATGGGATTTCACCATCGAAGATCAACCTGGGCAAAAGCCCAAGATTCGCTTCGGCTTAGGCGCAGTGAAGAACGTCGGGCATGGTCCCGTTGATGCCATCTTGAGCGCGCGTCAACGGGGTCCCTTTACGGATATCAACGAATTGGCTCGCCGGGTGGACTTGCGCCAGGTGGGCAAGCGCGCGTTGGAAAGCCTGATCAAGGTGGGCGCGTTGGACAGCCTGGGACCCCGGACGGCGCTGCTGGCTGCGCTGGACCGTATCCTGTCCATCAGCGCGGCGCACTTCCGAGCAGCCGATGCCGGGCAGATGAGCCTGTTTGGCGCGCATACCGGCGTAACCGAAGATATTGTCTTGCCAAAGGTCACTTCCGATATCAGCCGGCGGGAAATCCTGAACTGGGAACGGGAGCTGATTGGTTTGTACGTTTCGGACCATCCGTTGAGTCCGGTGATGGATGTGCTCACCCGGGCGGTCACGCACTTTTCCAGCCAGTTGGCTGAAGCCAATCCGAATGAAAAGGTGCGTGTGGCGGGGATGGTCACCCGCGTTCGTCCGCACCAGACGAAAACCGGCAAAGCAATGGCGTTTGTCACGCTGGAAGATATCCAGGGAAACATCGAGCTGGTGATCTTCCCCCGCACCTGGGAACAGGTATGGGAGATCGTTGAGCCAGAGCGCATCGTCCTGGTTGATGGTCGCCTGGACGCTCAGGGCGGCGACCCCAAGGTGCTGGTGGATACGATAACGACCGAGTTAACCACCTATGAAGCCGCGCCAGTGCCTGTCATGCCAGTCTCGGCGCCCCAGGACCCTTTCATCTTGGATGATGAAAATTCAGAGTCGGATGATGAAGATGCGCCAGGAGGGGCTGGTTCGACGGGAGATGATATCCCAGGGGTATCCCCCTCAGCCGATGCCAATTCAAACCGCGCTCAGCTTACCGTTGACGAAAAAAAGGTTGATTTCTTCCATCTTTCCGACGCGCCTGCTGGGGATGAAGCAGCGCCTGAGCCGCCTGAGGCTTTTCCGCCGGACTGGGAACTTTATTACGAAATGGCGCCTGGCGGTTTTATTGTCGAACCCTCTTCCGCGCCAGAATCCGAGGCTGGCAGTTTGCCATCTGAGGTTCCAAATCCTGCCGACGCTCCTGCCGTTGAACCCAATATGCCGCTCCAGGCTCTTTCTAATTCCAGTGACAACCAGGTCGTCGCCACAGAAGACCTGGCGGGGCTTGATGATACCCGACAGGCTTTGATGGAGATGACTTCAACGGCTGCCCAGACGGGGACGACCGAGGCAGAAGCCGATGGCGGGCTGGCAACCTACCCTTACCTGGTTTCACCGATTGCGCCAGCCTCCTCTGAACCGGTTCACATGATCACCGTCCTGCTGCGCGCGACCGGCGATAAGGCGCGGGATGGGCTGCGACTGCGGCAAGTGTATGGCACCCTGATTTCCTATCCAGGGAATGACCGCTTTGCCCTGCTGGTGTATGAAGGCGGGCATGGCTATCAGATTGAATTTCCTAATTTCACCACCGGCTTGAATCCGGAGCTGCTCAGCCGGCTGCAAAAACTGGTTGGCGCAGAGAATGTGCGCACCGAACCTTTGACCTTTCAGTAAGTGAAAAAACAGCGGGGTTCCTTGAGAATCCCGCTGTCGTTACTGCTATGTCTCGCTCGTCATGATGAAGAGCGGCATCAATTCGAAGTTCTCGTAATGCGGGCGGTAGCGGTCGGTATTGTAGTGTTTCTTGACGTTGACCAGTTTCTTCGAACTGGTGACCACTTCGATGGGCAGGTTGTCATAACGCCCGTTCTTGAGCACAACGATGCGCCCATGAATGTTGGACAGAATCAGGTCTAGAGCCAGGTTGCCGTATGCCATAGGCACGATCGAGTCGATGGCGTCAGGGTCGCCGCCCCGCACCATGTACCCCAGTTTTTGATTGATGATGTTGATGGTCTTGCCGTTGTTGAACTTGGGCGTCAGCTCCTGGATGCTGGCAGAAACCAGATCGCCGATGCCGCCCAGCTTGGCGTGACCAAAGGCGTCGGTGGTGCGGTCCTGGAAGACCATTTCGCCGCCTTCGAACATGGCGCCTTCCGACACCAGCACAACGGAATAACGGCTTGGATTGCGATTGCGGTCATAGACCAGCAGCTCGGTCAGCCGCTCGATATTGAACTTGTATTCCGGGATGACGCAGCGGTTGGCTGCCCCAGCCATGGTCGGCAGCATGGCTGTGAAACCAGCGTAGCGCCCGAATACCTCGATGACCATGATGCGCTCATGAGAGCCGGCGATGGTGCGCAGGTTGTTGCACAACTGGATGGTGCGCGTGACACACGTGCTGAAGCCAATGCAGTAGTCCGTGCCGGGCACATCGTTATCCATGGTCTTGGGAATAGCGATGACCTTGATGCCCTCCTGATAAAGGCGAACGGCGTAGCTGAGCGTGTCATCGCCGCCAATTGGAATGAGATAGTCGATTCCCAGATAATCCAGGTTCTTGATCACCTCGGGGGTGAGGTCGTTTTTCTCCTCGGTGTAGGCGTCCTTCAGGTGTTCTGGCACCGCAGACTTTTTCACCTGGCTGGGGTTCGTGCGGGACGTGTGCAGGAACGTACCGCCGGTGCGCCCTGCACGGTTGACCACTTCTTCAGTCAGGACCTGGTAAGAATTGCTGTTATCTGCTTTGGGATCGCGCACCAGTTCCATGATTCCCGCCCAGCCGCGCCGCAAGCCGATGACCTGGTATCCTTCGCGCAGAGCTCGAATGGTCACCGCCCGAATTGCCGGGTTCAAACCGGGCACATCGCCGCCCCCGGTCAGAATGCCGATGACACCTTTGGTTTTTTTGACATTTGCCATTTCTTTCTTCTCCTGATTTGAAGTCGAGGCTGTGAAAAGCCTGTGTAAACCTGTTCCTTTAGAAATCTTAGTCTAAGAGATTTTGATTGGGTCTTTTTGCACAAAACGCCCATAATTTTATCACTAAGGCAGCTCCTTTTAATCACCAATTTAACAAGTCATGCGCAATGTTTTGATCTCAAAGGGATGGAAGGTCAGGTTAACGCGCCCCTGCTCGATGGGCAACTGCCCAATTGGCTCTTCCATCAGATTGACCTCCGCCACCCGCCAGACTGGCAGGATGAACTGCACCTGCGCCTGGGTTCGGCTGCCGCTGGCTTCGTAAAGCCGCACAATCCAATCTGCCGACTCATCGGCTTGCTTGATGGTTTCGGCTATGATATTAGGTGAGCTGATCTGCAAAAAGGTGCTGTGAAGGGGAAGCTCCCCAGGATGCCTGCCGACCTCCAGCGGCTGTAATGGGAAGTTGAACTCGTATGCCTTATGAATCACCCCGCCCGTCACGGCGTCGCCAGTGTGGGGGAACACAGCATAACGGAAAGTGTGATTCGTTTGGTCGGTAAAGGCGTGGTTGGGTTCACCCGGCTGGACGTTGGGGTCAGCCAGCAGCTTTGATCCGGGATAGGGCACGCTGCGAATCAGATTCAGGTCGAGGACATTTCCCTTGACTTTATACCCATACTTAGAGTCGTTGAACAACGCGACGCCATAATCCCGGTTGGAGAGGTCTGCCCACTTTTGACCACAGACCTCATCGCGGGCAAGGTCCCAGGTCGTATTGCGGTGCGTGGGACGGCGGAGATGTCCAAATTGGATATCGTAGCTGGCTTCTTCGGCGTAGATATCTACCGGGAATTGAACCCGCAGCATGGCTTCGGTTTCCCGCCAGCTTGCCTGGGTATCGAATTCCAGGCAGGCGCTGCCAGCCCGCAGCCGAATCGTCTGCCAGAGGCGCGAATGCCCCAGGCGGTATTCCTGCTTCAACCGGGCTTCAGGTCCATCAACCTCGGCTGAAGCAGAAACCAGCTCCATGTACCGCGGCGCGCTTTCGGCGTAATCCATGGGGAAATCCCAGGCATCGCCCAGGTCGCGGTACACAGCCAGCTTGTTTGCCTGCTCGCCCGGCGGGATGATTTCGATCTGAGCCTCTTTGTCGTAAATGGAGATGATGGCGCCGTTGTCATTGAATCGGACGCGCAGGCGTTCGTTTTCCAGATGTGTCGATGTGGCATGGACGGTGGGAATCTCATCGTCGCCGGCGCCTGCATCGAAAACGATGTATCCCAGGGAAGGCGCCGACGCCTTGCGCCAGCCGCTCTTCAACTTTACCCAGTCGCTGCGTTCCCAGGACTGCGAATTGAACACCGCCACCGGCTGGTCAAGACCAGAGGTATCCACCCTGGCTGTTAAGAGCCTCTGGTAATAACGGATGGCTTCCGTAACCTCGGTGTAGAGCGCCTGGTAGCGCAGGGTGGTCTCATCATAGACCCGCTTGATCGAAGAGCCAGGCAGGATGTCGTGGAACTGGTACAGCAGCACCTCTTTCCAGATGTGATCGAGTCGCTCCGATGGGTAAGCCTGTCCCGCCAGCCAGCTAGCAAGCAGAGCAGACCATTCCAGCTCATGCAGCGCCTGTTCCATGCGGCGGTTGTACCACTTGTTGCGTCCATGGGTGGTCAGTGTGCCCTGGTGCCGCTCAAGATACAGCTCACCCACCCAGGTAGCAAAGCGCCCGGCATCCTGTTCCCATTGTTCGAAGAATTGGCTGGTCCATTCCTGGCGCACCGGGCTCAAGCCGGCAAAGTTTTTCAGGCGTTTCAACCGCTCCAGGTGCTCCTCGCCGGGACCGCCCCCGCCATCGCCAATGCCAAACACCATCAAGGCGTGGCTCGAAACGCCCTTATCATGATAATTCTGTTCGATCTTGCCCACCGAGCGCGGCGCAGCCGGGCTGTTATAGGTCTCTTCGGGCAGCATATGCACCAGCACCCGGCTGCCATCGATTCCCTGCCAGTAGAAAGACTGGTGGGGGAAATGATTGATCAAGCTCCAGGAAAGCTTTTGCGTGGAAAAATACTTCAGCCCCGCCAGCTTGATAAGCTGGGGAAGCGCCGCCGAGTAGCCGAAGGTATCAGGCAGCCAGATGTATTGAGGATCGATGCCGAATTCGGCTTTGAAGAATCGCCTGCCATGCATAATCTGACGAATCAACGATTCGCCCGCTGTGAGGTTGGTGTCGCATTCGACCCACAAAGCCCCTTGCGGCTCCAGCCGTCCCTCCTGAACGCGCTGCTTGATGCGGTCATATAGCGCCGGATAACTTTCTTTCATCCATTGAAACAATTGCGCCTGGCTGGCAGCCATCTTGAAGTCGGGATAGCGCTCCATGTTGGCGAGGGCAGTGGCAAAGGTGCGGGCGCCTTTGCGCCGGGTTTCGCGCAGCGGCCAAAGCCAGGCAAGGTCGATGTGAGCATGACCGATGGCGCTGACCATCAAAGAGGCATCGCCGTTCCGCTTTGCCAGTTCGAGCGACAGCCGCTGGCGCGCCTGAGCGATCGTTTGTTCATCGAATCCGCTTTGCAGCAGGTGAATGACATCGTGTAAAGCGGTCAATATTTGCTGGCGACGCGCAGAGGCTTCAGGCAGTACGGTGAGGCTGTCGAAAAGCACCTCGAAGTCATAGTAAAGCTGGCGAATCTCTTCGTGGCAGATGGCGATGCAGGCTTCTTTGAGGGCGCCGTTCCCTCTCAGCTCGCCAAAGAGGTCATTGCAGCCGGCGTCAGCCCAGACTTCGAGCGGCTCGCCGCCCTGCGCCGAGGCGGTGATGGGCAGGACGCGCTTCCCAGGCGTGCCCAGGCTGAAATCGTAAGTCGAAGTCACGGTGGTCAAGCCGCGCAGGGGGGCGCCGGTTGCATCCACAACTAACATCTCCCCGTTGACGTCGAGGAGCAGCACAACGCTTTTTCCGGCAGCGTGAGGAGGGATTTGCCCGCGGAAGCAAAACCAGGCGCAGTCGAACAGGTTGCCCCATTTATCGCCCACTTTCAGGCTCAGCGGCTCGCCTGAGGTGCGCTGCTCGAATGGTACAGGCTCGGCTGTACGCCATGCGTTGACCGCTAAATCCGCTATTGGGGTATAGATCATGTCATGGATGGCGCGCAGCGCATATTCCAGGTGGCGGTGAGTATATGGGATGAAGTCGGGCATGAGAACTCCTTGGGGATGGGTTGCAGCGCTTATTATAAAGCCTATGCGCTTAGCGTGAAGAATTTCGATTGACGAAGCCTGGGGGCGGTGGTAAAATCACTGCGCTTTGCCCCCATCGTCTAGGGGCCCAGGACGCGGCCCTCTCAAGGCCGAAACACGAGTTCGAATCTCGTTGGGGGCACACATCTCATTTATTTTCTTGCTTTTTGGGAGAAGCTGCCAGAGCGCTTTCGGCAAACGGCAGCTTTGTTTTTACATCAGTACAAGATTGCGTCGTGTACAGCGGCTTGACAATCTCTGCTTTTTCGATATACTCATCAAGTGACTATCCCCGTCTCTTCCTCCCGGCGCCGTCTGAGCGGTTTTTCGCCTGAGTATGCCTTGCTGGGCTTTCTGGACCAGGCTCCGGCGCACGGCTATGAACTGCACCAGAAGCTGTTAACGCACTTGGGCGAAATCTGGCATGCCAGCTTGAGCCAGACGTACAATATCTTGAACCGCCTTGAAAGGCGCGGCTTTATCGAGGGAACCACACTCTCACAGGAAAGGCGCCCCGACCGGCGCGAGTTTCACCTGACGGCTTCAGGAAAGGAACGCTACGAGGCATGGTTGGAATCGCTTTCGCCTTGCAGTGTGCGGGCGATTCGCGTCGAATTTCTGACCAAGTTATTTTTTCTTGAAAGGCGTGATCCAGCAGTTGCACTGCAGGCGATAGACGCGCAAACCGCCGCCCTGCAAGAAGCCATCGATCGCTTGAGACAGAAACTGCGCGATTTACCGGTGGAAGGCGATTTTAATTATTTAGGTTTGTCGTTGCGCCTTCGCCAATTGGAGACACTGGTAGATTGGCTTCGAGAATGTAAAGTCTCTCTAGCCAGGGGGATACTATGATTTCAAACCTGTTGAAATCTCTTGCTGTTCTGGGACCAAGCCTTGGCATCCTTATGCTGCTTTCCGCCTGCCTGGCGCCTGCATCTCAAGCCTCCAGCCCCGCTGTCCTGACGGTGGCTGCTGCGGCTGATCTGCAATTTGCCTTCCAGGAGATTGGGGACTTGTTCGAACAGGAAACAGACCAAGAGGTAACCTTCGTCTTTGGCTCTTCTGGTCAACTTGCCCAGCAGATCGAAGACGGCGCACCTTTCGATTTATTTGCCTCTGCCAACATCAGCTTTGTCACCTCGCTTGCTCAGAAAAAACTGGTATTACCCGAATCGGTTCAGCTTTACGCCCGCGGCAGGATTGTGCTGGCGGTGAACCGCCTGTCGGGGATAGAGGCAACCACCTTGCCCGATTTGCTCTCTCCGCAAATCAAACATATCGCTATTACCAATCCGGCGCATGCTCCCTACGGCGCGGCGGCAAAGGAGGCATTGATCGCCGCAGGCGTTTGGGAAGCGATTCAACCCAGGATCGTCTATGGTGAAAACGTGCGCCAAACCCTGCAGTACATCCAGAATGGCGACGCCGAGGCCGGTATCATCTCGCTTTCTGTGGCAGATGTTCCCGAGATTACCTGGACGCTGATCGATCAGGCGCTGCATGCCCCCCTCGACCAGGCGCTTGCGGTGGTGACCAGCAGTTCGCAGCAGGACCTGGCGCTCGAATTTGCATCTTTTGTCAATGGTCCGCTGGGGCGTCCCATCATGCAGAAGCATGGCTTCATTTTCCCTGACGAAATTGTCACCGCGCCTGTGCCGTAATGTACTCTCCTTTCGTCCTTTCACTGTGGGTGGCTACCTGGGCAAGCCTGACGGCGCTGGCAGTGGGCACGCTTATCGCCTGGCTGCTGGTAAAAGTAGCGTTTCGGGGTAAATGGATCGTCGAAGGACTGGTGATGGCGCCCTTGGTGCTTCCGCCGACGCTGCTGGGGTATTACTTGTTATCCTTTTTGGGACAGCGCGGCATTGGACCCTGGATTGAAGAGGTCTTTGGTTTTCGCATCGTATTTTCACCCTCAGGCGCAGTCATTGCAGCCGCAGTGGCAGCTTTGCCGTTGATCGTTCAAACGGTCCAGGTCAGCCTTGCGGCAATACCACCAGAAATCGAAGAAGCGGGGCGTTTGGATGGTTGTGCGCCTTGGGTCATGTTCCGCCGCATCTACCTGCCGCTGATCTGGCGCGGGCTTTTGGCTGGAGGCGTGCTGGGCTTTTTACGCGCCCTGGGCGATTTTGGCGCCACCCTGATGGTGGCAGGAAACATCCCAGGGCGCACCCAGACCATGACAATGGCAATTTATGACGCGGTGCAAGCCAACGATATCTCCCGCGCCAGCCAATTAGCCATTGTGCTCACCTCGATTGGCTTTGGGTTGCTGTTCTTTGTTATACGGCTGCGGCAAAACTCTGAACCTGGCTAAGGATGAGTTCCGCATAAGCATTAGCCAGCCGCCTGGGTTTTACACCACGCCGGCGTTTCTTTGATCGTCTGTTCCAGCGAGGGCATAAGGCTTAAGGGCTTAAGGGCTTAAGTTCGGCTCTTGACAATTCGGACTAACTTTGTTATATTAATGTTGCCCCTCCCCCCTGGGGGGGGGGTAAAAGGCGGCTGATATGAAAGAAAACAGATTACGACGTCTCAAGACTATCGAAGGACACCTCAAGGGTATCATCCGCATGGTTGAAGAGGACGCTTACTGCATCGATGTGATTCGTCAGATCCAGGCGGTTGAAGCTGCTTTGAAGGTGGTCAGCGCCCAAATCCTGGAGGAGCATCTCAATTCGTGCGTGATCACCGCAATTCGCGGCGATAGCGAGCAAGAGCGCGAACGCGTCCTCAAGGAGATTGCCGAAGTATTCGAGATGTCCAACAAAGTCTAAGCGAAAACCCACTGTGCTTGAGCGGCGACTGTCAGTTTCACTCACTGATCAATAAATTACTGCGAAGGAGAAATTTCGATGACTACGGTCAAATATTCTGTTCCCAATATTTCTTGCATGCACTGCGTTCATACCATCCAGACCGAGCTGGCGGAACTGGCGGGCGTCAAGGCTGTCCAGGCGGATGCCCAAACCAAGGTGGTTGAAATCGTTTTTGACAACCCCGCGACCGAAGAGAGTATCCAGCATTTGTTGGCTGAGATCAATTACCCGGCTGCGGGCTTGGCGATTTAGTAAAGAAGGATCTAACTTTTACAAGTTGGTAACGCCTTTTTCCAGGCGTTACCGGCGTCCCATTATTGGATGACTATGGAACAAACCAGGCAAATTAACCTGCCGATTACCGGCATGACCTGCGCCAATTGCGTTGCCACAGTTGAGCGCAATCTCAAAAAACTGGATGGTGTGCAATCGGCGGTCGTCAACCTGTCCTCTGAGCGCGCCAGCGTCGAATTCGAGCCGTCCAAGTTGGGCTTGAGCGATTTGATTGCCCGTGTCGAGCGGGCTGGCTATGGCGTCGCTGTCGGCGAAGCGGAATTGATCATCAAGCGCCTTGCCGATGACAACGACGCCCGCCGGCTGGAAGCTGCCCTGAGTAAACCAGAAGGGGTGTTGAGCGCTCAAGTAAACCTTGCCACTGAAAAGGCACGCATCCGTTATATTCCTACCCTCATCAGCCAGGCGGAGTTGCGCCGCGTGGCGTCTGGCGCGGGTTTTGAGGCTTTGGAACTGGGCGGTGAAGCGGAGGATGTTGAAGCCCAGGCGCGCCAGCGCGAGATCGATCACCAGCGGCGCCTGCTCATTATCGGCTTGATTTTTACCCTCCCCCTCTTTTTGCTCTCGATGGGTAAAGATTTTGGCTTGTTGCCGTCCTTTGTTTATGATACGACGGCAGCCAGCCACATGAGCGGGATGCGGGAAACGCAGTGGTGGTTCAATTGGCTGTTATTGGCGCTGGCAACGCCGGTTCAGTTCTATGTCGGCTGGCAGTATTACACAGGCGCTTTTAAGGCGCTGCGTAACCGCGCTGCCAACATGGACGTTCTGATTGCACTGGGTTCATCGGCTGCTTACCTGTATAGTCTGCCCATCACCTTTGGCTGGCTGGATGGACACGTTTATTTCGAGACGGCTGCCGTCATCATCACTCTGATCAAGCTGGGCAAGTATCTGGAAGCGCGTGCGAAAGGTCGCACCAGCGAGGCGATCAAGAAATTGATGAGCTTACGCGCCAAAACCGCTCGGGTCATCCGGCAGGGCGTTGAGTATGAGGTGCCTGCTGAAGACGTGCGCGTGGGCGATGTGGTCATCGTACGCCCAGGAGAGAAGATTCCTGTGGATGGCGTTGTGCTTGAGGGTCGCTCTGCAGTGGATGAGTCCATGCTGACCGGCGAGTCGCTGCCCGTAGAAAAACAGCCTGGCGACCCGGTGATCGGCGCGACGCTCAACAAACAGGGGCTGCTCAAGTTTGAAGCGACCAAGGTGGGCAAGGAGACAGCATTGGCGCAGATCATCCGCCTGGTGGAAGAAGCCCAGGGAAGCAAGGCGCCCATCCAGAAGCTGGCTGACCAGGTCTCTGCAGTGTTCGTGCCGCTGGTGATTCTCATTGCTGCCCTCACTTTCCTGGGTTGGTATTTCCTTGGACCTCCAATGCCGGTCAATGCCGATACCAATGCCTTCACCCGTGCGCTGATTCACATGGTCGCCGTGCTGGTCATTGCCTGTCCCTGCGCTATGGGGCTGGCTACGCCGACGGCAGTGATGGTTGGCGCCGGTAAAGGCGCCGAAATGGGCATCCTGTTTCGCAATTCCGAAGCCCTGGAGCGCGCTGGTAAGGTCAACCTGGTATTGCTGGACAAGACAGGCACCATCACCAGAGGACAGCCGGCGGTGACGGATATCGTGACTGACGGATCAGTCGAGGAAAATCACCTGCTGCAACTGGCGGCTTCGGTGGAGAAAGGCAGCGAGCACCCTCTGGGTGAGGCGATTTGGGCAGAAGCGACCACGCGTGGATTGACGCTGAGTGAACCTCAGGGCTTCATGGCGCAAGCCGGCTTTGGGGTAGAGGCAGAAGTAGACGGTCGTCGGGTGGCGGTTGGCAACCCGCGCCTGATGCAGGCGCGTTCTTATACCTTGAATGGATTATTGCCCGAGGCAGAACGTCTGCAGACTGAGGCGAAAACTGCAATGATGGTGGCAATCGATGGGCAGGTGCGCGGGGTGATCGCTGTGGCAGATGTTGTTAAGGAAACGTCGCCGGCTGCCATTGGCGCTCTTCATCAGATGGGCTTGAAAGTCGCCATGGTCACCGGCGATAACCGCAAGACGGCTGACGCGATTGGGAAACAGGTTGGAATCGACATGGTGTTGGCTGAGGTGCTGCCCGATGGAAAAGCTGCCGAAGTGAAAAAATTGCAGCAAAACGGCGCGATCGTTGCCATGGTTGGGGATGGCGTCAATGACGCGCCAGCGTTGGCGCAATCGGATGTGGGCATGGCAATTGGCACCGGCGCCGATGTTGCGATGGCAGCCGCCTCGATCACTTTAATGAGCGGGGATTTGCATGCCGTCGCGCGAGCCATCAGGCTTTCACGCAAAACACTGCGGACCATCAAACAAAACCTCTTTTGGGCGTTTTTCTATAACGTCATCTTGATTCCGGCTGCCATGCTGGGATATCTGAACCCCATGCTGGCTGCTGGCGCCATGGCTTTCAGCAGCGTGTTTGTCGTCAGTAACAGCCTGCGTTTACGCAGGGTAAAAATTGCATAACAGGAAAATGAGAATGCGCAACATATCCTTATTTTTATCGATGATATTGCTTGGCATGTTGATACTGGTTTTAAATGCATGTACTCCCTCAAAGGAACAAATGCCTACGGCGCAATTGCCGGCTGGTAAAGCTTACGCCGAGGGGAAAGAAATTTATTTTGTCCATACCGAAGCCTCTGACCCGGATATAGCCAATCTGCTCACTGAAATGATGTCATCGCCGGTCTTGTTTGTGCCCTCTTTGGCGGATGTTCCCGAGAGCACTCTGGCAAACGTTTACGTTTTTGAGAATGGTTTGAAGGGGACGGGTCCTTTGGGGTTTCAGGCAGATGTGTTCGATCACCCGCCTGGTAGCCGTGGGTACTCTCCTTTGCGTAAGGTCAATATTGTTACCTGGAAGGAGCCTGACAAGGCGAGGTTACTCACTTCTGTTGATGAAGTACTTGCTGCTCAGCAAGCCGGTGAAGTAACGGTATCTCAACCTGGCGTTGTGGTGAACATGCCCTTTGTCGTATGGGATGGCGGTAAAAGGTAGGCATATGGAGCAAGTTCTTGTTGCGCTGATTACCGGATTGACCACAGGCGGTTTGAGCTGCCTGGCAGTCCAGGGAGGGCTGCTGGCTACCTCGCTGGCGCGCCAGATCGAACAGGACCTCAGTATCCCGCTTCAAGTTTCAAAGCAGCGGCGGAAGAAAGTCGCGCCCCGCACGAACGAAGTGTTGCCGATTTTACTCTTCCTGTTTGCTAAGCTTGTGACTTACACGGTGCTGGGGGGATTGCTGGGGCTGGTTGGGTCCTTCTTGACCTTGAGCCCGGTCTCGCGCGCCATCCTCTTACTGGCAATCGGCATCTTTATGATAGGCAATGGGCTGCGCATGTTGAACGTGCACCCGGTTTTTCGCTACTTCAACTTCGAGCCGCCCAGGTGGGTCACGCGTTATATTCGCCGTAAAGCGAAGGCTGGCGCTGATCTGGCGACTCCTTTATTCCTGGGCGCTTTGACCGTCTTGATTCCCTGCGGCGTAACCCAGGCAATGATGGCTGTGGCTTTAGGCTCAGGCAGTGTTGTGATGGGAGCAGCCTTGATGTTTGCTTTCACCTTGGGGACCAGCCCGGTGTTCTTCCTGGTCGCTTACCTTACTGCCCAAGTTGGAAAGCGGCTGGAGTCTTTTTTCCTGCGCTTTGTGGCGGTTGTCCTCCTGGTTTTGGGTTTGGTATCCCTGGATAATGGTTTGAACTTGCTCGGTTCGCCAATTTCCCTCAGCCGATTGACGCAAAATCTCTTGCCAGCCCAGGCGGGTCCCGGCTCAGAACAATACACCAGCCAGGAATGGGATGATCGATTGGTATTGCAGGTTGCCAATAATGGATATTCGCCGCGACGTTTATACGCCAGGGCAAATGCCGACCTGTCGCTGGAACTGGTGACGAATGGGACGGTTTCTTGCGCACGGGATTTCGTCATTCCGGCTTTGAATTACTATAAATTACTTCCCACAACGGGGCGCGTGATGGTGAGCATTCCGCCGCAAGAGCCTGGGACGGTGATGCGCTTCACTTGCTCGATGGGCATGTACACTGGCGAAATTGTTTTTGGTGATTAAGGTGAAAAGATGGCAATCAAAAAGGTTTTCCGCATTAGCGACATGCACTGCAGCAACTGCGCCATGGCAATCGAAAGCCTGGAGGATGAACTTCCGGGGATTGAAAGCATCTCTGCCAGCTATCAAAAGGGACAGGCAGTGGTGGAATTTGACGAGCGTCTGGTTGCCATCGAGGCGATCATTGCTGCGATTCAGCGGAAAGGTTATACTGCCATTCCGCAATGAAACTTTCACCGGCTTATCGCATGATAAGCGTTCAGCGCCGCGAGGCGCCTGGGTTCTTGCCTGTCAAGCCGAAACCGTTGATATAATGGCATAGAAGAGAAATACGCTATGCCAAAAGTACAAACCCAATATGTGTGTCAGCAGTGTGGACGGAAAACTGCCCGTCCCATGGGGCGCTGTCCGCAGTGCGGCGCCTGGAACAGCATGGTCGAGGAAATCGTTGCTCCTCCGCCCTCGCCAGCGCGGCAAGCGTTGCGCGGTTTGAGCAGCGCCTCGGCGCCGCGCCGCCTGTCGGAGATCGAAATGGCAGCCGAAGACCGCGTGCCGCTCTCGATGGGCGAATTTGCCCGTGTGTTGGGTGGCGGGATTGTCCCTGGCTCGGTGGTGTTGATCGGCGGCGACCCCGGAATCGGTAAGTCCACTTTGCTCTTGCAGCTTGCCCTGGAGATCGCCAGCCACTCATTGGTCTTGTACGTTTCTGGCGAGGAATCGGAACGGCAAATCAAGATGCGCGCCCTGCGCCTGACCCAGCCCGAGGACGAAGGGGCGCAGTCGCCTGCATTGCCGAATCAGCTCCTCCTGGTGACTGAAACCAATTTGGCGACGATTCTGGAGCACCTGGCTGCCGTGAAGCCTGCCATGTTGATTCTGGACTCGGTGCAGACCACCTATATCCCGGAGCTTGAGTCGACTGCCGGCTCAGTGACCCAGGTGCGCGAAACCGCCTCGCGGCTGCGTGAAATCGCCAAATCATCTGGCATCACCGTTTTTTTAATCGGTCACGTGACCAAAGAAGGGGTGATTGCCGGTCCGCGTGTGCTGGAACACATTGTCGATACGGTGCTCTACCTGGAGGGTGACCGTTACCAATCCTACCGCCTGTTACGTTCGGTGAAGAATCGCTTTGGGGCAACTTCAGAAGTTGGCGTGTTCGAAATGGGGGAGCGGGGCATGGTGGAAATTACCAACCCTTCCGAAGCCTTTCTGGCTGAGCGCATGATCAACGCGCCGGGTTCGGCGATTGCCGTCACCATGGAAGGGACTCGCCCCCTGTTGGTTGAAATCCAGGGCTTGACCACGCCGACCGTGTTTGGAAACCCGCGCCGCACTCCCAATGGCGTTGACATCAACCGCTTGTTGCTGGTGGTGGCAGTGCTTACCCGCCGCCTGGGCTTGCGCCTGGGCGAGCAGGACGTTTTCCTGAACGTGGTTGGCGGCATTCGAATCAACGAACCGGCGGCTGATCTGGCTGCTGCCGCAGCGTTGGCATCTTCGGTTCGCGACCTGCCTGTGCGCGCCGACACGGTCCTGGTGGGCGAGGTGGGGCTTTCTGGCGAGTTGCGCATGGTCAGCCAGATGCCTGCGCGCCTGCGCGAGGCTGCCAAGCTGGGCTTTAAGACCGCCATTGTCCCGCGCCGCCTGCGTCGCAGCGAGCCATATCCCACCGGCATCGAGGTGGTCGAAGCCCGTTCGGTGCGCCAGGCGCTTGAGCTGGCGCTGGTTTCCGGTGACTGAACTACTGGCGGTTTGCCCTCATCTGCCGGGAAACGAGCTAGTTGCGGCGGAATGCGAAAACCTGACCGGCGGCATCCCCGACACAGAGGGGGTGGCTTTCTGTCAAACGGTGGGGCGCATTTCCCAGGCTGCCTATGTGCAGACCGGATTGCGCTTAATCGCTCAGGCGGAAGCGCTGCCCGAACTCGTCCGGCAGGTGAGCGAGCGGCAATTCCCGGCGGATGATTTTCGCATCGAGTACCTGCGCCTGTCTGACCAGAATCCGGTGAAATGGAAAACTGCAGTGGTTGCGCTGGCAGATGCCATCAAGGCATTTCCGAACCTGGATGTGCCCCGTCACCGCTTTCTGCTGGTAGTGGGCAAAGACCACCTGTGGTTTGGCGAAATTTTGGCGGAAACATCCCATTCTTACCGGCGGCATGACGCCAAACCTTACCGCACCTCCAGCTCATTGCCCTCCCGGCTGGCTCGCGCCCTGCTGAACCTGGCAGCGCCGCCCGCCCAGAGCATTCTCGATCCCTGCTGCGGAACCGGCTCGATCTTGCTCGAAGCTGCTTGCCTTGGTCTGCAGGCGGTTGGCGCTGACCGGAACCCGCGCATGGTACATCTTTCCCGCCGGAACCTGGCTCACTTTGGTTATGCGGTCGAGGTGCGGCTGGCAGATGCCCGTGAGCTTTCCATGACTGTTGATGCGGTCGTCACTGATCTCCCTTATGGAAAGTTCTCTAAGGTCAAATCTGGTGAGATTCAGGCAATTTTGAACCAGTCTGCCCGCCTAGCGCCGCTGGGCATCTTCGTCGCCGGCGGCGATCTGACCGCTGAACTGCGCCATGCCGGCTATCAGGACATAGCCCTCTTTTACGTGCGAAAGCGCAATGATTTTTCCCGCCTGATTTACCGCGCCCGGTCAGGTTACTTTTCAGATGACCGATTGACTCCGCTTGACCTGCACAATGAAGCCTGAAACCACCTCCAGCGCTGCCTTTTTCGTCCGTGACATCCCCATTTTGGGCAACCTGATTTTGGCGCCGATGGATGGCTATTCTGACCTGCCTTTCCGCCTGTTATGCCGTGAACTTGGCTCTGCCATGAGTTACACCGAGTTCATCAACGCGCTGGATATCCTCCAGGGGCATCCCTATGTGCACCGGAAGTGGCAATTTGCGCCCGAAGAACGGCCGGTTGTTTTCCAGATTTTCGATAACGATCCCCATCGGCTGTTGGAAGCCGCTTTACGCTTGCAGGAATATGGACCGGATATCATCGACATCAACCTGGGATGTTCAGCAAAGAACGTTTCCGGCCGCGGGGCAGGCGCAGGTTTGCTGCGCGCGCCGCTCAAAATTGCCCGCATCTTTCGATTGCTGAGCCGGGCGTTGCAGGTGCCGGTTACTGCCAAGATGCGCCTGGGCTGGGATGATGGCAGCCGAAATTACCCGCTGGTGGCGCGCATCATCGAGGAGAACGGCGGCGCGTTGATTGCCGTTCATGGGCGGACGCGCCAGCAGGGGTATAGCGGGCAATCCGATTGGGAAGCGATTGCCCATCTGAGGCAGTTGGTGCGCATTCCGGTCATCGCCAACGGCGATGTGCGCTGTGTAGCAGATATTGACCGTATCCGGGCGCTCACCGGCTGCCCGGCGGTGATGATCGGACGCGGCGCGGTGGGCAACCCCTGGATTTTCTCCCACCTGGACCGCGACCAGGTGACGCCTGTGGAAGTCCGGCGGGTGATCGAACGGCATCTCGCTTTGAACCTGTCTTTTTATGGCTCCGAGCAAGGGTTGATTTTGATGCGAAAGCACGCCGACCGTTATCTGCGCCCTTACAACCCGCCTGCCGAATTTCGCCGCCGCTTGTTGACCTGCCAGGAATGGGCAGAATTTTTGCTGATGATTGCTGAATTCTTTGCTCGACCCCTGGTTCACTCACCGACTATTAGTTAAAATCTACGTAAATCTACATTGACGTTTGTCGAGTTTATCTGATAAATTGGGTGAGTTTTGGAGGAACTCACATGCTCATCAAACGTATCCAGCTTGGGTTGATTCACGTCGCCGTTGCAATGACGCTGGTGCCCATCAACAGCACCTTGAATCGCGTGATGATCAAGGAACTGGCGATTTCCGCTGCCCTGGTGGCGGTGTTGGCTTCGTTGCCTTACCTGTTTTCACCCGTCCAGGTCGCCATCGGCTCGTTTTCGGATCGTCATCCCCTTTTTGGCTTGCGCCGCACCCCCTATATCCTGTTAGGGCTGATTCTCTGCGTGACGGGCGTGATTCTGTCGCCCCAGGCGGCTTTTTGGATGGTGGAGAATTTCTGGGTTGGCATTGGGCTGGCAACGTTGGCTTTTGGCGCCTGGGGCATGGGATTCAACTTTGCTACCGTTTCCTACCTTTCGCTGGCGACGGAGCTTTCGGGTGAGAAGGGTCGCTCGCGCACCATTTCGGTCATGTGGTTCATGATGATTCTGGGAATCATTGCGACTTCGATTACCCTGGGTCGGCTGTTGGAGACTTACACCCCCCAGACCCTGCAACGCGCCTTTGAAGTGGTCGCTATGCTGGCGTTGACCCTGGGACTGGTGGGTTTGGCGCGGTTAGAAAAGCGGGATACCTTGCCTGTCCCAGGAGAGGGAGAACGCACGAGCTGGCTTGTTTACGGCAAGGCAGTGGCGGGCAACCCGCAGGCGCGGCGTTTCTTCATCTACCAAATTTTATTGCTGGCGGCGATCCTGGGACAAGATATCCTGCTGGAGCCGTTTGGCGCTGAAGCGTTTGGCTTTCCGGTGAGCATCACCACGCGGCTCACTTCGCTGTGGGGCGCCTGTTTTTTAGTTGCGCTCTTGTTGGCGGGCCTTTTGGAAGGCAAGGTGAGCAAACGCCGGATGGTAGTGCTTGGCTCGTGGAGCGCAATTGCTTCGCTGGGCATGATTGCCTTTAGCGGTTTACTGGGGTACGCAACGTTATTTTACATTGGTGTGATCGTCCTTGGGCTGGCGACCGGCATTTCTACGGTTTCGAACCTGTCATTGATGCTGGATATGACCGTGGAAGGCAGCGCCGGCTTGTTCATCGGCGCATGGGGTATGGCGAATGCCCTGGCGCGGGCGGTAGGTGCATTGGTTGGCGGAGTAACCCGAGACCTGGTCTCCGAGTTTTCCAGAAGCAATTTGTACGGCTATGTGGTGGTATTTTTCCTGGAAGTGCTCATGCTGCTGGGATCCCTGTGGTTACTGCGGGGCATCGATGTGGGGCTGTTCCGCCGAAGCGCCGCCGCCAAAGCGCCTGCCAGAACTTTACCCTTGGTAGAGCGCATGTCCCTCTCTCAGGATGCTTGAACGTTCTTGTATTGGGGTTTTGGAGGTGAGATGCCTGGGGAATGGTTGAGTCTGCACGAAGCTGCCGAACTACTCGGCGTGCATCCCTCCACGCTGCGCAGTTGGGCTGACCAGGGCAGGCTGGCGGTGCACCGCACACAGGGAGGGCACCGCCGCTTCCGCCGCGCCGATGTCGAAGTCTGGCTGCACACCCGGCAGCACAACGGCAACATCGAATTTGGGTCTGTTGCCGAAAATGCCTTGAAGCGCATGCGCATCGAAATTTCCGAGGGACGCCTGGAAAACGCCGACTGGTATCGCAAGCTGGACCCCGAAGCCCGAGATCAGTACCGCCAAAGTGGTCGCTCGCTGCTGCTGGGGCTGGTGAGTTTCCTTTCTTCTCAAGACGAATCGCTCTCGGCGGAAGCCCGCTCGCTGGGGTATGAGTATGCCTCGCGCGGCTGGCGGCTGGGTCTGAGCAGCGTGGAGGCAGCGGAAGCCTTCCTGTTTTTCCGCAATACGCTGATGGATGCCATGTTGAACTTTTACGAATCGGCTGGCGTCCATTCCCCCAAAGCCTGGGCGGACATGGTGCGCAGGACGATGTCCTTTACCGACCAGGTCATGTTGGCTTTGCTGGAAACCTACCAGGCATACGTGCGATGAAACCACCTTCCAGGCGTTTCAAACCAACTTCGAAGATTGAAAAACTGGTGCCGGCGTTGCTGATTCTGCTGCTTCTGGCGCTGATTGCCACCCTGGCGGTGATTGGCTTGTCTCTGGCGGGTGTCACCCCGCAATGAAATGACATTCAAGGAGTGTCCAATGGCTTACCTGTCGATTTTTTCCACGGTGATCACCTTTATCTTTGCGGTAGCGGTCTTTGTCCGTTATGCCCGCAAAAAGAGGATTTATTTGTTGCTCTGGGGGGTGGGCTTGGTCTTTTACGGCTTGGGCACGTTGATGGAGGCGTTGCTGCTGTTTCAGTTCAATGGCGGCGCACTCAAATTGTGGTATCTCAGCGGCGCTATGCTGACCGCTGCCTGGCTCGGGCAAGGCACGATTAACTTGCTGGTGCGCAAGCGCGGCGTAGCGCCAGCCCTTAATCTTTTTTTGTTGCTCATTTCCTTAGTCGCACTGGCGGTGGTGCTGGCTGCTCCACTCACCGCTGCCGCCTCGACATATAACATTACCCGTCCCGCCTCAGAGCAATACCAGGCGATCTTGACCCGCTCGGGGTTGATGATCTTCCTGACGATATTCCTGAATATTTACGGCACGCTCGCCCTGGTGGGAGGCGCCCTCTATTCTGCCTACTTGTTCTGGCGTAAACAGGTGCTGCTCAACCGGGTGTTTGGCAACCTGCTCATTGCTGGGGGCGCTTTATTGCCGGCGATGGCTGGCTCGTTCGTCAAAGCCGGGCTGGTAGATTGGCTCTACCTGAGCGAGTTGCTGGGGTCCATCGTGATGTTCCTGGGCTTTCTGATGGCAACTGCGCCGCAAACTGCGCCTGCCTCGTCAACCCAGCCTGTTTGACGCCCAGGAAAGGATTCAAGTGTCAAAAGGGAGTGCTGGTCAGCGCCTGATCAGCCCGCGTGGATGACCGCGAGCACTTCTGGCAGCAGCGCCCGGCTGGTCGCCAGCGCCTCGCCGCCGTGGAGCGTGACATTGCCCTGCCAGTCGCCGAAATAGCCGCCTGCCTCCTGGAAGATCGCCGGGAAGGGTCCGCAGTCCCAGGGGTTCATGATGGGATCGAGCATGATGTCGGTGCGCCCGGTGGCAGCCAGCAGGTAGCCATAGGCGTCGTTCCAGCCGGCGCGCACATAGACCGCCCTCATCAACCGCTCCCAGGCAGCCTGTCGGTTATAATAATAGAAAGCGCCCGGGTCGGTGAACGAAACGTATGCCTGGTCGAGCCGCGTGACCGCCGAGACGCGGGCGGGTTTGCCGTTCCACCAGGCGCCCAGTCCGATTGCCCCGTTGAGCATTTCATCTATCCCCGGGTAGTAGGCTGCGCCGACCATCGGTTTGCCTTCGATTTCCAGTCCGATCAGCACAGCGTACAGCGGCACGCCGCGCACAAAAGATTTCGTCCCGTCGATGGGGTCAATGAACCAGCGGAAGGTTGCCCCCTCGCTTTCTTTGACACCCAATTCTTCGCCCACGATGGCATGGCTGGGATAACGCTTTTCGATGCGCTGGCGGATCAGCTCCTCCGCTAGCCGGTCGGCGATCGTAACTGGCGAATCGTCCGCTTTGAAGTCGGGTCGCACGCCAGTTTGAAAATATCCCAGCGTCAGCCTGCCTGCCTGGTAAGCGGTTTCGGTGGCAAAATCGAGGTATTCGCGCAGTTCCATAAGAAATTCCTTTTGGGTTTGGGATGAGACCGGTTGCGATTTAAGCCGTCCGGCAAACGAACCCTAGTATAATCAATAAATCGCTTACAGGAGAAATTCTTAACCATGCCTGCTCAATTATTGACAGCTTTTCGCCGTTTGCTAGAGTTTCCCGCAGTTTCGCGGCTGCGCCGTAATCACGGGCTTGAGCACGCTACCCTGACCATCCTCTCCCAGCGCCATCCTGGTCTGCCCATTGCAGGACATTCGACCCCCGCCGGGTTCAGGATCATTGGGGAGGTGGATGCGGCAGAGGTGCAATCTGCGCTGGAGGAGGCGCTGCGCCGCCTGCGGCAAGGTGAACGCCGCCTGGCGGTGCATCCCAACTGCGGCACCAACTTTGTCACCTCCGGCGCTTTTGCCGGGCTGGCAGGCGCGTTTGCCATGCTGGGCGTCGGCAGCCGCCGCCGCGATCACCTTGAACGGCTGCCGCTGGCGATTACCCTGGCGACGCTGGCGCTGATCGTCTCATACCCCTTTGGTATGCTGCTCCAGGAACAGGTGACCACTTCGGGCGAGCCGGGAGACCTGGCAGTGGTGGCGGTTCGCACCGTGAAGCGCGGCAGAGTGTTCATCCATTCCGTCATCACGCAGGGATAGATGCCTGATCGAATCCCAGCCGTTTACCTGTTGATTGGCGAGGATGAGTTCGCCATTGCCGAGACGATTGCCGCCCTGCAGGCAAAGATGGGCGACCCGGCGATGGCGGAAGTCAACACGACCCGCCTGGACGGTCGCGTGAACACGCTGGATGAGCTGGAGGCGGCAGCGGGCGCCATGCCCTTCCTGACCGCGCGCCGCCTGGTGATCTTCACCCATCCGCTGGAGCGCGCCAGGACTCCCGACGGGCAAAAAAGGCTGAAGGACATCCTGCTGCGCTCTCCGGCGACCACGGCGCTCGTGCTGGTGGAGGAGCGCTTCTTGACCAGCGAGCGCGACCGCCGCAACGGCAAGATTCACTGGCTGGAAAGCTGGGCGCAAGAGCAGCATGAGCGGGTGTATTTGTGCATCTTCTCTCTGCCGGAGGGCGCCGCCCTGGTCAAATGGATTCAAAAACGCGCTGAACAGATGGACGGCAAGATCACTCCGCAGGCAGCAGACTGGCTGGCGGCGCAGGTAGGCGCAGAGCCGCGCAGCTTAGAGCAGGAAATCGCCAAGCTGCTTGCTTACGTCAATTACAGCCGACCAATCGAGGTGGACGATGTCCGTCGCCTGACGCCTGACACTGCCCGGGTGGGCGATTTTGCGCTGATCAATGCCCTGCGCGAGGGCAAGACGAGGCAGTCGCTCAGCCTGTTGCACAAGGAGTTGGAAGAAAAGGACGAGAAGATGATCTTGGGCAGCATTGTCTCGCAATTCCGGCAGCTCATCCTGGCGCGCGAGGCGCTGGATCAGGGCATCAGCCGGGATGATTTCATCAAGCTGCTGGCAAAGGCGCCTTTCAAGGTGTCCAAATACCCGGCGGGCTTGGCGGCTGACCAGGCGCGGCGCTTTCGGATGGAACAGCTCGAAAAAACGTACCACCGCCTGCTGGAGTTGGATGAAGCCCTAAAGACGGGGGAAATGAGTGGTCCGCTGGCGCTGGATTTGCTGGTGACCGAATTGACGCTGGGCAGTTAAAATCAAAACCCAACCACGTCATGCGGTGGTTGGGTGGTCACGCATGAACTCGCTTACGCTCCCTGGTTCACCCCCAGCCAAAAATGGTTGGGCAGCACCGAGCGGGTGGTGCGCAGCTCGATGCCGGACTCGGCGGGCGTCCCGTTCTTGACCATGCTGGGATGCACAAAACACAGGGTGGGTTTCTGCCCATACTTGCTTTGGTAGTAAGCAGCCGCCCGGCGCAGCTTGACCGCCAGGTCAGACTTGGGATCGTTATCGAACCACAACATGCCAATGTTCATGCCTTCGCTCCTTTCTGGTCATGCCTTCGGCGCTTGTTCCTGACGCCTGAAAAATAGCTGAACTTGTGTTCTGTTTTTATGATAACAGAACATTTGTTCTATGTCAAGGATTTCTGAGCCGATTCTTCCCTCCCGCTGGGTTTCTGCGAATGAGCCCTTGGAACGCCAAAACAGACCTCTTTTCCCCTGGGAGAAGGGCTGGGACGAGGGAAAGCCAGGCGGTTTGCTATGATTGAGTCATTTACTATGCAGGGCTGAAAAACTCGATCAGCGCAGCGGTTACCGCCTCTGCCTCGTCGTGCTGCACCCAGTGGGTAGCGTTCTCGAAAAAGGTCAACTCTCCCTGTTCGCACAAATCGAGGCTGGGCTGCGCCATCGAGCGGCTCAAAGCCACGTCCCTGACGCCCCACAGCATGCGCGTCGGCGTGGTCACCCGCCAGGAGGCGGTCTGGGGAGTGCGCCAGGAACCGCGCAGCGCGCTGCGGAAGGCGGCGCGGTACCAGTTCAGCATGGCGGTCAGCGCCCCGGGCTGGCTCCAGGCGTTCAGGTATGCCTGCAGGTCTTGTGGATCAAACGAGTTGGGCTTGCCGCTGGCGAGCAGCATCTGCCGTAGCAGAGCGAAGCGCCTGGCGCCCAACAGCGCCTCGGGCAGGCGGGGGAGCTGGAAGAAGAAGATGTACCATGATTTGAGCATCTGCCGCGGGCTGTGAAGCAGCGTTTGCGCCATCACCGCGGGGTGGGGCACGTTGAGGATTGCCAGCTTTTCCAGCCGCTCAGGGTAGCGCAGCGCTGTTTCCCAGGCGACTGCTGCCCCCCAGTCATGACCTGCCAGGCAGGCGGTGCGGCGTCCCAGGGCGTCGAGCAAGCCAATGACATCCGCTGCCAGGGTTTCGACCCGGTAGGCGGCAATGCCCTGGGGTTTGTCGCTCAGGTTATAGCCGCGCTGGTCCGGCGCGACCACGCGGAATCCTGCCTCCGCCAGCGGCTGGATTTGCTTGCGCCAGCCGTACCAGAACTCAGGGAAGCCGTGCAGCAGGATGAGCAGGCGCCCCTCGGGCGGTCCTGCCTGGACGGTGTGCAGGCGGATATCGTTGGTGGTCAGGGTGATATGTTCCAGGTTCATGGCGCCTCCTGGCGGTTAGTATACCCGGAAAGCGCCTGGCGCGTGCCTGCCTATGAAAAAAGAGGGCTGCCGCCAGGAAGGCAGCAGCCCATTTGCGCCTCAGAGTGAGGTAACCCGCCTCACCCGAGGTTGAGGGTTACTTCAGGCTCGCAATGACCCACTTGGCATCCGTGATCAACAGCTCGGCAGCCTGCATGGTGATGGCTTTGCCCTTTTGGGCTTCGACCAGGTTGATGAAAGCGCCCAGGATGTTAATCTTGGTCTTGGGCAGCGGCGCCTTTTGGGCAGCGACCAGCTTATCCATCAAGCCCCAATAGACATCCGCTTTCGAGATGTAGCCGTACTCGTAGAAGCGGGTGATGGTTGCCATCAGGGTATCAATGGTCGCCGTGAGCTGGAAGGTCACCGACTGCGTGGCGGCGTAACCGTACCAGTCCTCCGCGGTGACGGTGAAGGTGTGGCTGCCCAGCGCCAGCGTGAGCAGGTCAACCACCTGTCCATCGCTCACCGGCGCGCCGTCGATAGTGGCAACGACCGACTTGACGCCCGAAATAGCGTCGCTCACGCTGAAGTCAATGGTCAAGTAGTTCGAGTGCGGGTAGGTCTTGGCTTCCGGCGAGAGAATCGTGATCACCGGCGCTTCAGCGTCGCCGAACAGCAAGCGTCCTTCGATCGCCGGCGAGACGGTGCCCATAGCGCTGATGTAGTTGATCACCGCATCGCGCACATAGTACTGCGTGTCGTTGACGATCTGGCTCAGCGGCCACAGGGTGACCCCACCGTTGTTGAAGTTGCACGACCCGGCTGCCAGGTAGTTGACCGTCGAGACGCGGTAGTAAGTGGTCTCGTCAGTAAAGTCAATGCCGTGCCCATTGACCACCAGCGCAGCCACGTTGTTGCCGTCGGGCAGGGCTGGATAGGTATCCCGATACATGATCTGACCGCCGTGGTTGATATCGAGCATGCAGGTCGTGTAATAAGAATACCCGCCGTACCCTGGGACGTACTTGTAGTAATAGTAGTTCCGGTAGGCGCGTTCCAGCACCGCCTTGATTTGCGGTCCGTTCATCTCCATGACCACCAGCGAGTTCTCGTAAGGCATGAGCGTGAACATATCGCTCACCTTCAAGGTGACCGGAGACTCGGGAGTAGCGCCGTCGGCGACCTTGCGGTTGCTCATCGCGCCGGAGAGGTGGAAGTCTACGTCGATGCCGTGGCTCTCCAGTTCGTATACTGCGGCGTCAGCCTGCAGGTTAGCGCCGTTGGTTTCCTCGGTGTAAGCCTTCAGGGCATCGATTGGTGTGGTGGTCTGCCCGACCTGCTTGTTGTTGTATGCCGTGAACAGGTCCTTGTAGGGCTGCAGGAGTGTAGCGATGGTCGCGTCCTCGGTAACCGAGCTGCCCACCGAGATGTATTGCCCGGCGCGGGTGACCACTTCATAGCCTCCCCCAGGCTTGGCGCGCAAGCCGATGAAGACCTCGCCCAGCGTGTTGTTGTAGCGGTAGGCGTGATTGATGACCACCGGGACGCCGTTAGGATCCACCACGAAGGTAGGCAGGTATTTGTAGTCGCCAAAGCCTGTGGCAGGATTGGTATGGCTGTGTCCGCCAATGATGGCGTCCAGCCCGGTGACGGTAGCTGCCAGGTTGGTATCTACGTTCTTGTCCACCTCCACACTCTTGGGATCTTCGGTGAAGCCGATGTGGGTCAGCGCAATGACCACGTCATTCTCTGATCGCAGCAGGTCCGAATACTCCTGAGCCGTTACCAGCGGGTCGCTGAAGGTCAGCCCGGGGATGTTGCTGGGCAGTTCATAATTGGGCACGCGGTGATTGCCAATGCCAATGATGGCAACCTTGATACCTTCCACTTCTTTTTCCACGTATGGCAGCACGGGCACCTCATCCAGCCCATAACTGCCGTCATCGGCGATGTTGGCTTGCAGGATGGGGAAGTTTGCCTGCTTGAGCACGCTGGTGAACACTTCGCTGCCAAAGTTGAACTCGTGGTTGCCCAGCGTCATGGCGTCATAGCCCATGGTGTTCATCGCCGCGATGACCGGGTTGGTGGTCAAGGGCGGATCGAGCGGCGTACCGTCGGCAGTGTAGCCCAGCGGCGCGGTCTTGAAGTAGAAGGCAAAGCCATCGCCCTGGATGTTGTCGCCCGAGTTCAGCAGCAGCGTGCGGCTCGGGTTATAGGCGCGTTCCTGTTTGATCAGGGTAGCCAGTTGGGTATAGCCGACATAGGCGCCCTTGTAGAGGTTGCCGTGCATGTCGTTGTGGTGCAGGATGGTGATTGGGATGATGCTGCCGGAGGAGTCGTTGCCGTCGCGGGTGATGCGCCCATCCAAAGCCCCCTCGTAGGGGTGATCGTAGGTATAGTTGGCGCTCACCCAGCGGTTGACGCCGTCCAGCATGTCGCCCCAGTAGCTGATATTCTTCACGTACTTGAAGGCATAGAAGTTATCCTGACCGGCAGGCGCCAGGAATTCATTCGTAGCAATCTTGTACGTCTTCTTCAAATCCAGCGGGTCGCAATCGCCGCTGACTTTGTTGATGACGCAGGCATCGAAGGCGCCCCACGACCAGGCTTTGAAGGTGCTGCTCGTCAGCCAGGTGCGGTAGTTGTAGAACTTGTACCGGATGCCAGCCACCTGGATGGCGCCCTTGTTGAGCGAGGCGCTTTGGTTCAGCAATTCCAGGATTTGTGCGCCGGTCATGGTGCCGACGACAGTCTGGTTGCCAAAGGGCAGGACGCTAAACAGCATGCCGTAGGTCAGCTTGCAGGGGTAGGCGGCGCAGGAGATGTCGGCGCGCAGCCCGCCTGGGTTGTTGAAGACCATGTCAACGTCATTATCGGGGGTGGCGTCCGTGTTCAAGTCGTTGTAGATGGCGTCATTGACGAAATAGCCCATCAAAGAATCGCCCTCGTAGTAGCGCGTGATGGGGACGTTGGTCCAGCCGATTTCCTGGTTGATCAGCGCTTGATAGGCGGGATCGCTGACGTAGGAGGCGATCAGAGCTTCGATCGTTGGGTCGGCGGTGCCGGTGGGTGAAACCGTTAACCTCGTCCAGGTCACCGACACGCTGCCATCGGTGTTGACGGTGATGTCCGCGCGCCCCACCTTGCGCCCGTTGTAGTGAGCTTGCGCCACGGTGGTCTTGCCGCCAACAACGGTTGCCGCGGCGAGATCGGTGTGGCTGTGTCCGCCGATGATCAGGTTCACCGGCTTGCCGGCGGTGATCAGCTTCTGCGCCAGGGTCTGGTCGCCATAGATGGGGATGCCATAGCCATAGCCGTCGTCAGCATATCCCAGGTGGCTGAGCACGACGATCACATCGGCTGCTGCCTTCATCTCATTGTAGTAATATGCGATGGAATCAGCCGGATCCTTGAAGCATAACCCGGCGGTAGCAGCAGCAATGGTGATGATCGGCGTTTCTGGGGTGGTCACGCCGATGAACGCTACCTTGGCAGTGTTCGGAGCGGTGCCTACCTCTTTGATCACATAGGCGGCGTCAACAAAAGCCGGTTTACCCCAGCCAGCCGTGGCGCAGTTGCCGGTGTTATTGACCACGATGTTGGCGGAAACGAAGGGGTAATCTGCCTGGGCGACGCGGTCCGCCAGCACCATCTGTCCCCAGTCGAACTCGTGGTTGCCGAAGGTGGCTACCTGGTAGCCCATGGCATTGAAGGTGGCGACGGTCGGCACGCCTTTTTGCAGGTTCGAGAGCAGGCTGCCCTGAAATCCATCGCCGGCGTCCACCAGCAGCACCTTATCGGCGCCCACGGCAGCACGGACATCATTGACCACCTTTGCCACGCGCGCCATGCCGGGGTTGCTCGTGCTGCCTCCCGAATACTGTTCCAGGTTGCCGTGGAAGTCGTTCGTGTGCAGGATGGTGAAATTCACTGCCTCGGTCGGCGCGGCAGTGGCGCCTAACGGAAAGAGCAGGAATGAGAGTATCGAAATCAAGGTCAGGATGCGGAGCACGTTCTTGTGCTCAATTCGGTGATACATAAAAGTAACCTCCCCAAGGTTGAAAGTTGCAGCGCATGTCTGCAGCATTGGCAAGTGCGCAGCCGCCGCATTCGAGTTTTGCTTATTTGGAGAATTTGCCTGAAGTCACCTCCTTCCCCCAATCAGTGAAAAGCTTGCATGTTTGCTTTTAGGCATAAGAATGCCCCTGGATAATGGAATTTACCAGGTAACTTTCTGTTCTTAAGTATAGAACAATTCTAAAGATAATTCAATACTTTTCGCCTGAAAGCGCCGTTTTTTAATAATTCGAAGCGATTCCTGGGTATGCCAGATTGGCTAAGGATGCAGCGACCCTCATGCCTTCCGCCCGTTCGTGGGGCGCTTACAGGTCAATGATTTCCTCCAGCGCGGCAAATCCGGTAGGGCGCAGCACACTGACAGCCAGGCGGTTGGTTTGGGTGGAGCTTTCCCAATCTACCACGCCCTGCCAGCGCTCTCCTGGCGCAAGCTCAGGCAGCTCAATTTCGCCTTCGGCAATCACGCCATCTTGGGCTACTGCCGCCCAGAGCAGCAAGTAGCCGCGCAGCGTGTAAGCCGGCAAGTCTTCACCCACCGGTCCGCGGGCGCGTAACTGCAGGGCTGCCTGCTGGCGTGTCCCCAGGGAAGGGAGAAGCTCGGTGCTTTCTAAAATGACCGGTGAAAATTCCCTGCGTAGCGCCTGCCAGGAGAGACGCTGCCTGCCGGTTTCATCTACCACGCCCATGACTCCCCGGTAACACCAGAAGACCGCCCCAGCCACGAACGGCTTTCGGCGGAAAACTGCCATCTGGTCAGCCAAGACCTGGATGCGCAACTGATCGGCTGCATCAGAATCGGGCGCTGCCTCTGGCGGGGTGATGTAATATTGCGCCGGGTCAAGCCATTGGGGTCCTTCGACGCGCTGCCAGTGGGGATGAAAACCGAACTCAGAGACAAAGACGGTCTTTTCGGGGAAGGCGGCGTGCACGGTATCCAGCGCCAGTTCCAGCGCCCCTTTGGGTCCATGCCAGGTGCCAAAGTATTCGTTCATCATGACGAAATCAGCGTAGCGGGTGGCGTCTGCCCAGGGTCGCCCCACCAGCAGGTGATAGGAAGCGAAACTGACTGGTCGGGTGGGGTCGAGTTCTTTGGCATAGGCGATCATCTGACGCACGAATTCCCGCCCAGCAGATGTGTCCGATTCCAGTTCATTTCCTACGCTCCACGCCCAGATACAGGGGTGATTGAAGCCGGCGGCAATCATCTCGCGGAGCTGCTGTCGTTCCAGTGATTGCAGGTGGGGGTCCGCCATCTGGTTGGCGCTGAGCTGCCAGGCAGGAACCTCCGGGCTGAGCAGGATGCCATGGCGGTCGCAGTAGTCCAGGGTAAATTCCGCTTGAGGATAGTGCACTGGTCGGGCAAAGACCATGTTCAATCGCTTGAGGTCATCGAAGTCCGCCGCCATGACCGACGCTCCCTCTGCCAGACCATGACCTGGGACATCGGCGTGGCGCGAGAGTCCCACCAGGCGCACGGGTTCGCCGTTCAGGTAGAGGCGATTGTCTTTCAGCTCGATCAAACGGATGCCGAAAGTACTCGCAGCGCGGTGCATTTCTGCTCCGCCAGCATCCAACAGGCTGGCAGTCCAGCGGTAGAGGTGGGGATGATCGAAGTGCCACAAGCGCGGCTGGGTCAGCGTGGTTTCAATGGCAACCTCCAGGCTCTCGCCGGCAGGTACCTGGAAAGGCGCCGTTGGGCGCAGGCGAATCTCCATGCCGCTGCCCTCCTCGATGATGACAGGCGCCAGCATACCGTGAAATCCCCGGTCGGAACTGTTCCGGACGGTCGCCACCGCCTGCAGCGAAGCGCTATCCGCCGCATCCACCCCCGCCAGGTGCGGGATAGCGACCAGGCGCTGTTGGACAATGTATGCCCGGCTGGTCAGCTCGATGGCGACCTCGCGCACGATGCCGCCGTAATTCTTCCAACCATACGAACGCCCCTCTGGCAACAGCGCCGGCAGGCGGTTCATGGCGCGGCGGTTGTCCACTTCGACGGCAAGGCAATTGACCTCCCCAGGGAGCGCCGCCTCGTCCAGGTCGAACTCGAAGGGCGTGTAGCCCCCCTCATGTTCTCCCAGGTAATTGCCATTCAGCCAGACTCTGGCGCGGTAAAAGACCGCCTGGAAACATAACCTCAGATGACCATCCTGGGCAGTTTCTGGCAGGTTGAAGGCGCAGCGGTACCAGGCGATGCCCTCGTAATCTTTCCAGGCTTCCACAACATTCCAGGTGTGGGGCATTTCGACCGGAGTCCAGGATAAATCGTTCCAATCAGGCTGTTGCCAGCCCTGTTCCGCGCCTGCCCCTTGTGAGTCGATGGTAAACCGCCAGCCATCGCGCAGCGGCAGCGACAGCGGCGGCAAGGGAATTAAGGGTCTGGGTGGTTTGAAGTTGTGTCTGTTGGGGTTTTCCATTTTACTTCATTGCGGGCGTGGCAAGGGGGCTGGTCAAATCACCTGGGCAGCCGCATCCAGCGGCAGTTTCACCGGTTTGCCGCCTTCCAACGAGGAGAGGCGGATGGCGAGAATCAGTTCCTGGTCTAAGCGCCCCTGGTAGGGACCGTAGCTGGGCGGTTTGCCCTCCCGCACTGCCTCCACCAGGCTGAGCAGACAGCCTGCCACGCCAATCTCATCATCATGCCATTGCGGTCCGTGACCTTGCACTTTCGGGCAGAAGGGGTTTTCCCAGATGACCAACGGCTGTGCAGAATCGCCGGTATGGGCAACCATGGCGACCAGTGCGCCGCCGTCGACGCGCTCCCAGCGCCGTTCCAGGGTGATGAATTGCGGCGCTTCGCCGTCCGGCGTCAGCAGCGTCAACCATTCTTGTACATTCAGCCCTACGCTCACGGTGATGCCCATGCCCTTTTCTGCCAGGAAACGGCTGGAGCGCCACCAGCGCAGCGCCGAGTCATAGCCCACGCTGGTCCAATGAAAAACGCCAATCTGACCGCCTTCGAACTCGATCAGTCCATGCTCCTGGGTCTCCTGACGCGGTCCCCGGCTATTGCCCAGCCGCGACCAGTGCGCTGCCAGATCGAAATCGCGCACCAGCCCGGTGACCTGAATCGGCTTGGCGTCGAAGCCCAGGTAGGAGCGCATCACGCTGATACCATGGTAACCGTGACCGGCAAAGTCGCTGAACGAACTGTGCACCTTGCCGAACAGCCCGGAAGCCAGCAGCTTGAGCTTGATTTGTTCGAGCGGTCGGCGGTGGAATTGCTCGGCAATTTCCACTTTCAACCCGCGGCGTTCCGCAGCGGCGATGATGGCATCTGCCTCGCTCAACTTGTGGGCAATGGGCGTTTCCAGCAGCACATTCAAGCCTGCCTCCACTGCCGCCAGTCCTACTTCGCCATTGGCGGCATAGCTGACATCGACGATGCCAATTTGAGGCGCAGTTTGGCGCACCAGTTGCTCAAGGCTGGTGTAAGCCGGCGCGCCCAGGCTTTCGCCCAGTTGGCGGGCTTTTTCAGCCTTGCGCCCCCAAACGGCAACCAGCTCGACGCCCGGCATGGCTTTGAGCAGGGGACCATAGAGATATGAGGAACGCTTGGCGGTGCCGATAATAGCGATTCGGATAGGGTCGGTCATGGGAAAACCTCCTGTGGGTGTTGGGAATTGTTTGCCAGGGTCTCTTGGGCGCTTTTCCTATGGATAGGCGAGATTTGCCCGGCAAATGCAATTCGCCGAAGGTTCTATACAAGCAAGTGATTCAAAACGGCGAATTGCTCAAGTGATTGGTCGAAACTGCTTTGTTTTTCACTCTAATCACTTTCGACCAATCACATAGAAGCATGTTTATTATAAACCTTTGACAGGCTTGGTGGGTTTCTCTTTTCAGATCAACGCCAGGTTGAGCGGAGTCCAGGGCGGGCAGGTTGGCGCGCGCGGATGCCGTGTGGGGGATGACGCCCCATAGAAGTTGATCTGCTTCTGGAATGTAATCTCCGAACAGGATTGGAAACTGTGCGAGGATAGGGGGAGTGAATACCGGTTTCTGCAGTTTCCAGGGAGACCACGTTTTGGCATTTTGCCTCATCGCCGCTCCAGCGGCAGATAGAGGGTGTTAGCGAATACATTCACAGCGATAGTCTCTGCGTCGTACAGCGCAGGGCTAGAAGTATCTGCGGCTAGCAAGCGTACCCGGTAGGTGCACGGGCTGGCATCTGCAAGGGTGGGCGCCAGCCGCAAAAGATATGCCCCGCCGCCCTGTTCAAGCAGCGAGACAAAGCCCGGCGCTCGATCCAGGCTGAGGGTGACTACCCCTCCGCCCGTCTTGCTGACCACCAGCGGGACTTCGACTTCGCTGTTGGGGCGCAATACCAGGTCTTGCAAGCCCGTCAGGTTGGGCGGGTTTAACAGCCCGGGATTGGTTTTGAACACCCAGACGCGCCCAAAATAGGCGATTCCGCCGTCATAACCGGCGACCAGGCGCAGGTCAGAAAGCCCGCCCTGCTGGCGGTTGGCAAAGTAGGCATCGGGCAGGTCGAAAGTGATGCGCTTCCACTGTTGGGTGTTGTGCAGCATGACCCAATCAGTGCCTTTGAAAACATAAGGAATTTCATCAGGACCCACGCTGTCATATTGCAGGAACCATCCAGAGTATCCCAGGTCGAAATACTCCACCACAACCCAGATATGCGTGGGGAGGTTGTTCTGACCCAGGATATAGGCATCATCGACATTCAAGTAAATGTGATAGGAGGGGTCTGGTGTGCTGGACTTATCTGGATAAGCCGCCTGACGTCCCCCCAGGTAGATCGTTCGCCAGGTGCCGTCGCCCAGGTTGGGCGCACTGATGCCTTTGGCGTATTGAAAGCGCCCCAAATCAACCCAGGCATAAGGGCGGGGAACAATGGGCGCTGCCTTCCAGGCAAGCGCGTTTTGCGCCGTCAGGTTGAGGTATTGGCGATTGTACTCGGCGGTAGGAGCCACCTCGCTCCCTTCGTGAAATTCGTTCCAGGTTTCAATAATGGTCAACGTTGCCGCGCTGTCGCTGACCTGCTCCCAACCGTCTTTGTAGAACTCGCCGCATTCGCGGTCACGGTAGGTTGGCGGGTTGCGCCCGTAAACGGCAGAATCGTCATATCCCGGTCCTAATTCAGCTACGTCACCGTGAATGTTCACTCCGAAGGCAGCCGCTCCCCAGGTGTATTCGCCGTCCGTTGCTACACCTTCCCAGGAAGACTCCTTGATAATGTAAGGCGTTTCGCCGGAGTAAGTCAGCGCAAATTGCGCCTTCACGTAATCAAAGGTGCTCTGGTTATAATGGCTGGCATATTGCGCCCCGTATAACACAATGAGCGGTTTTCCACCTATGCGCGCCCAAAGCGATACCGGCACGCGGTCGAAGAAATCCTTAATCATTTTAAAGAACATTTGTTTACCTGCCAGGGTGGTCAGGTCAGCCGGCTGATTGCCGTTCTGAATCCACAGCGCCGTCGTGTCGTAGAACATGCCAATCTTGGGGGGATTCTTCCCTTCGCTAATTAACCGATTTTCAGCTTCCACCAGTTTGACCAAACCGGTTTGACTCCATATTATGTTTGTGTAGTCGCCCCAATACACGGGTAGGATGATGTCAATACCAGCATCCATCAAGTCGCCCAATTCACGGTAATGCCAGCCGGCATCTGCGAAACTATAGGCTGGCGGAGGCATCAGGTATGTGGCTGGTGGGTGGTGCGTCAAGGCATCGGAGCCATCTGGATCAACGAAATGCATATCAGGGTAGCGATACCAATAGAAATAATGAGTTGCGACTTGTTTGCCGGTTGAAGATGGCGATAGGCGGACTCTGATTTGGGGGATTGCCTGCGGAACAGCCAGGCTTAGCATGAGTAAATTGGCAAAAAGGAAAAGGGATACTTTTTTCATTACAACCTCCGAATGAAACGACTTGAAAGTTATCCGCCTTTATATTCATTGTAGAAAATGCGTCTTAAAAAATCAAGCACCGAAAACCGAACGGGGCGCCTGAATCACAAAATTGACCGTTGACGCGCCTCCTCTTGCGGCTTACAATTGGTTTACTAATTGCATACACCCCAGGATGCCTTGCACCCCGGATGGTCAAGGCTGAGTCATTCAGGCGAAGCCGGTGAGGAGTACGCTCCCAGTCCGGCGCTGTCCCGCAACTGTAAGCCAGTTTTTCTGGCGAGCCAGGTCGCCCACCCTGGGAGGGGTTTCCCGGCTTCCCGTGGAAAGGAAGCGGCGCCGTTTTCCGCTTTTTCGCCCCTGTCCATCCGGCAGGGGTTTCGGTTTTTGAATGACAAGGAAGAAATGAATGTTCCTATATTCTTTGCGCCTTTACGCCTTTGCGTTTCGGCTTTCGCCTTTCTCTGAGCCTGCTCAAACAGGCATCAGCTCATTAACGCCAAGGCGCCGGGGGCGTCTGGATGCATGTACTTTTGCGAGGTTTAGATGAGACGTTCTAACCGCTCTTACTGGATTGCTTTTTTACTCTTGCTGGTCACTTTCGCCTTGAGCATTTCCTTTGGCGCGGTGGTCATCCCATTACAGACGTTGGCGCGCCTGGCGCTCAGCCGCCTGCCAGGGTTATCGCTTGTCCCAGATTGGAGTTCGTCTTTCGAGACCATCTTCTTCGCGATTCGCCTGCCGCACACCTTGCTGGTCATGTTGAGCGGCGCGGCTTTAGCCGCCAGCGGCGCGGCGTACCAGGGGTTGTTCCGCAACCCGCTGGCAGATCCCTACCTGATTGGCGCCGCCTCGGGCGCCGGGCTGGGGGCGGTGCTGGTGCTCACCCTGCGCGAACAAGGCTTGCTGACCGGCTTATATCTGGTGCCAGCGGCGGCGTTCTTGGGAGCGTTAGCCACGGTGGCGCTGGTTTACACCCTGGCGTATAGCCGGAATACCTCCTCCACGACGGCATTGATTCTGGCTGGGGTGGCAGTCAGTTCGTTCGCCACTGCCCTGACCTCGGCGCTGATGCTGCGTTCGCAAGGCGAGCTGCGCCGTTCCCTGTCCTGGCTGCTGGGCGGCGGTTCGATGACCGGCTGGGAGCCGGTGTGGGCGGCTTTGCCCTACATCCTGGTTGGGCTGGGCATTCTGCTGACCAGCGGGCATGCCCTGAATGTGCTCCAGTTTGGCGAGGAACAGGCTGGACAAATGGGCTTGCCGGTGACCCGCGCCAGGCGGCTGGTCATTCTGGCAGCCTCGCTGGCAACGGCGGCGGCAATCGCTTTTTCTGGCATCATTGGTTTCATCGGCTTGATCATCCCGCATATCATCCGCCTGTGGCGCGGACCTGATTACCGTCACCTGATTCCCCTTTCTCTGTTGGGCGGCGCCAGCGCTCTGCTGCTGGCAGACCTGCTGGCGCGCCTGTTGCTCCGTCCCCAGGAACTGCCGGTGGGCATCATCACTGCGCTGGCGGGAGCGCCTTTCTTTATTTGGGTGTTGCGGCGCTATCAGCGCGCCCCCGTGGGAGGCAATTCGAATGGCTGACGCCGCGCTGGAAATCCAGGGATTGACGGTGCGCTACGGCGATTTCACTGCCTTGAGCGCGGCCTCCTTGAGCGTATACTCAGGGGAGGTCGTTGGCTTGGTCGGACCGAACGGTGCCGGAAAGACGACATTGATCAAGGCGCTCAGCGGGTCAGCGCCTGTCAAGTCTGGCGCAGTGCGCGTTCTCGGCAAGGATTTATTCCAATTGCGCGAACGTGAGCGCGCTCGCTTTTTGGCGGTCGTGCCGCAGGCGCGCAGCCTGCCGCAGGATTTTACCGTACGGCAGATGGTGCTCATGGGGCGCACGCCCTATCTGGGCTGGTTGGGCGTCCCTAGCCGGCAAGATTACGAACGCGTCCATTGGGCGCTGGAAAGTACTCGCATGATGGAACTGGCTGACCGCCCGGTTGGTGCGCTTTCGGGCGGGGAGCAGCAACGCGCCTTGCTGGCGCGCGCCCTGGCGCAGGATGCCCCGGTGCTGCTACTGGATGAGCCGATCACTTACCTGGATATCAAGCACCAGGCGGTGCTGCTCAATCTGGTATATGAGCTGGCGCATGCCCACGGCATTGCCGTGCTGATGGTGCTGCATGATTTGAACCTGGTGGCGTTGTATGCCGACCGGGTAGCTTTGCTGGTGGCGGGGAGGGTGCGCGCGCTGGGGACGCCGATTGAGGTCATCACCCCTGAGCGGCTGGCAGATGCTTATGACATTCCTTTGAAGGTGATTCCCCACCCGGAATACGGTACTCCGCTCATCCTGCCAGATGGGTTGCCGAACGGGCATGAGCGTTCTTAGCTTTACAGGGTGAAGCAAAAAGCTCCAGGGCGCAAAGCGCCTTGTTGGCATCTTTGCGCCCTGGATTCGAGTGAGTGCGGAGCGGCTCGCACGCAGGTTTTTGTTAGAACAATCCTACGACGCGTCCAGTTTCGAGGTCCAGATCAACATCGTAGAAAACGGGTCTGGTGGGCAAGCCGGGCATGGTGCGCATTTCGCCCAGCAGCGGGTAGAGGAAGCCTGCGCCCACCGAGGCGCGGATATCTCGAATTGGCACTCGAAAACCCTTGGGAACGCCCTTGAGATCAGGAATGTGACTCAGGCTGAGGTGAGTTTTCGCCATGTTCAGGGGAAGCTTATCGAAGCCCAGGCGAGTGTAGAGTTCGATCTTCGCTTCTGCCTCGGGCAGGTAATCGACCCCGTCCGCCCCGTAGATTTCCTTGCAGATGATCTCGATTTTTTCTTTGATCGAGAGCTCGAGCGGGTAAAGGAAATGGAAGTTGCTGGGTTTTTCAGCCGCTTTGACAACGGCTTCAGCCAGCTTCACAGCGCCCTTGCCGCCCTCCATCCAGTGGGTGGACACAACAGCATCCTCAGCGCCGGCTTCCAGGGCAGCCGCGCGCACCAGCTCCACCTCGGCGGCGGTGTCTGTTTTGAAGGAGTTGACCGCAACGACCACCGGGATGCCAAAGCGCCGGGCGTTATGAATGTGGTGTTCCATGTTGCACAGCCCAGCGCGCAGCAAATCCAGGTTTTCTTCGGTATAAGCGGCATCCAGGGGACGCCCTGCCACCACCTTGGGTCCGCCGCCGTGCATCTTCAGGGCGCGCACGGTGGCGACCAATACCACCACGTTGGGGACCAAACCTGAATAACGGCATTTGATGTTGAAGAATTTTTCCATGCCGATGTCGGCGCCAAAACCCGATTCAGTGACAACATAATCTGCCAGCTTGAGCGCAATCTGGTCCGCAATGATCGAACTGTTGCCATGAGCAATGTTGGCAAACGGTCCGGCATGGACAAAGACCGGCGTGCCTTCCAGCGTCTGCATCAAGGTAGGTTTGATCGCGTCTTTCATCAAGACCGTCATGGCGCCCGCTACCCCCAGGTCCTCGGCGGTGATGGCTTCGCCAGCCTTGTTGGTGCCGATCACGATTCGCCCCAGGCGCTCGCGCATGTCAGCCAGGCTGGTTGTCAGCGCCAGGATTGCCATGATTTCGCTGGCAACGGTGATGTCGAAGCCCGTATCGCGGGTCATGCCCTTTTCTTCGGGTCCTTTGCCGATGGTAATCTCCCGCAGGAAGCGGTCGTTGGTATCCACAACCCTGCGCCAGGTGATGCTCTTGGGGTCGATATCCAGGCGGGCAAAGCGGCTGCGTTCCTCAGGCGTCAGCTCATTAGGATCCGTCTTGTCAATGCCCAGTTTCTTGAGCCGGCGGAGCATGGTGGGCGAGAATTTCCGCTTTCCCTCTTTATCTGGGGGGCAGAGCGCATTGAAGAGTTTCTGGTCATCAGGCTGGCTGGCTTCATGGAAAATGCGCGCGTCGATGGCTGCTGCCATCAAGTTATTCGCTGCTGTGATGGCGTGGATGTCGCCGGTCAGGTGCAGGTTGAAATCTTCCATCGGCACCACCTGGCTGTATCCGCCGCCGGCTGCCCCGCCTTTGATGCCAAAGGTTGGTCCCTGGCTGGGCTGGCGGATGCAGGTGAAAACGCGCTTGCCCAGGTGCGCCCCCAGCGCCTGACTCAGCCCTACCGTGGTGGTCGTTTTCCCCTCACCCAGCGGGGTGGGTGTGATGGCAGTTACGTCAATGTACTTGCCATCGGGGACATCCTTGAGCCGTTCCAACACTTCGAGCTTGACCTTGGCTTTGTAGTCGCCATAGAGTTCAAGCTCAGAGGGGAGCAGCCCCACCTCGTCTGCAATTTGAGTGATTGGCTTCATCTCTGCCGCTTGGGCAATTTCGATATCCGAAGGAACCGGGTTGAGCAGCTTGAGCGGCACGGGAGTAAAGCGACGCAAACCGGGGAATTTGGACGTTGAGCTCATGGGATAACCTCTTTCTGATGGGAATCGTATTGAAATGGAACTTATCATATATTGTTCCAAAAATCCTCCTCCCTGGCAAGAGACGCTTATCCTGACTCCTGATGCCAAGTGTCATGAATTTTATAAACTTTTGTACAGGTAAAGTTCTCCGCGCTGGAAACCCCGTTCCCGGTAATACTGGCGCGTGCCCACTGCTGAGATGACTGCCAACCGCGTATACCCACTTTGGCGGGCGATGGCTTCAGCCCGTTGAATAAGCTGCGTGCCCAGTCCAGCGTGCTGCGCTGCGCCGCGGCGGTCGACGCCCACCGGCAGCGACTGACCATAGACATGCACTTCCCGAATCATGGCTGCGCCGCTCAGGTCCGCCAAGCCTAACGCGCTGGGATCTTCGCCTGGCAGCGACAGACGAAGGAACCCTGTCAGATGGTCATCTGGGGTGACGAACGAAATAAAATGTTCTTCTGCACCGTCTGCCTGGTAAACCAGCTCTTCCAATTTCAACTGGCTGGCGTCGATCTCGCGCTTGCGGATTTCCCGACAGCGAATGCACTGGCAGCGCGTGCCTCTCCGTTGTAGCTCCAGGTGAACATCCTGGCGCAGGCTGGTGCGTTTATTCCCTTCCACCACGTTGGTGGACGGGATGTCACGGATGACCCGGTTCACTCGGCAATAGCGCGGGATGCCGGGCTTGATGTCGGCAATGAGCTGAATCAGCTCGGCGGTGGTGTAGGGCTGGAATTCTCCGCGCAACCAGTATTCATAAAGTTCAGCATTGCGTAAGAGCTGGTTGGGGTAGATTTTGATCTCGTCCGGGCACAGTCCCTCCCATAAGCGGGCGAAATCAGCCCGGTCTGATTCTGGTGTAGCGCCCAGCAGGTTGGGCATCCAGTGCAGTACAATCTTGAAGCCCGCCAGGCGCAGCCATCGCACTGCCCGCCGGGTATCTGCGACCGTGTGACCGCGCTGGTTGAGTTCCAGAATGTGGTCATCCAGGCTTTGCGCTCCCATCTGCACTTTGGTCACGCCCAGCCGGCGCAGCTTCACTAACTCTTTGGGGGTAATGTGATCCGGGCGGGTTTCGATCACCAACCCGACATTGCGGTGTACAGCCGTTTCGTTGCTGGCATGGGCATCTTCCAGGCAGGCTGAATCCTGTTGGTTCATGGCGTCGAAACAGCGCTTTACGAACCATTCCTGGTAATCGGCGCGGTAGGCGCTCCAGGTGCCTCCCAGGATGAGCAATTCGATCTTGTCGGTTGGATGTCCCACCGCTTCCAGCGCCTGGATGCGGTGCCTGACCTGTTCGTAAGGATCGAATTGGTGATCTAAGCCGCGCCGCGCCCCTGGTTCATCAGGCAGGTAGCTCTTGGGCATGCGCACATCGGTTGGGCAGAAAATGCACTTCCCCGGGCAGGGATACGGCTTGGTCAGCACGGTGACGGTGGTCACGCCTGACAGGGTGCGGATAGGCTTCATGCGGATGCGTTCCAGCAATTGAGGATCTGGCTGCCACTCGCCGCTGGCAACCAACTGCCGATAAGCGGCTACCAATACATGCTTGCCCAGGTAGCCGCCGTCTGCTTGCGGATGGCGCTCCACAGCCGATGATACCGACCGCCCCTGGCGGATTTCCTGTAAAATCAAGCGCGCCAGGGCAAGCGTTTCGGGCGTATATTGTCGTGCAGATAACCAGGTTTGTTTATCCACGAATCCATCTCATCGAATATAATCATCCTGTGCATTCCAGGACAGTTGATTTTCTTCTGAACCTCAACCGCCAATTTTACCAGACCTTTGCACTCCAATTTGCCCAAACGCGCCAGCGCTTGCAGCCAGGCGTTCGCCGCCTGCTTCCTGACCTGCTTCAAGCAAATGCAATCCTGGACCTGGGCTGCGGCAACGGTGAACTGGCGCGCCAGCTTGCCTCCCAAGGCTATTCAGGGACTTACCTGGGCATCGATTTCAGCCCGCTGCTCCTGCAAGAAGCCGCGCTCGGAGCGGCTGACAAACAACGCTTCAGCTTCCTGCAGGCAGACCTGGCTGATTCGGGCTGGGCAGGCGCTTTGCATTCCTCGATGTTTGACTGCATCGTTGCCTTTTCAGTCCTGCATCATCTGCCAGGAAAATCGCTTCGCCTGGCATGTCTCCGCCAGGTGAGGCAGCGCCTGTCTCCAAGCGGATGTTTCATGCTCTCCAACTGGCAATTCCTGAACAGCCCCCGCCTGAGAAACCGGCTGCAGCCCTGGGAACGGGTTGGTTTGGGAGCGGCGGACCTGGAAGAGGGCGATTATTTGATGGATTGGCGGCGCGGCGGCGTTGGGTTGCGCTATGTTCATCACTTTCGACTCGAAGAACTGCAAGAGCTTGCCGCAGCCGCTTCATTCTTTATTGAAGAAACCTTTTTGTCTGACGGCGAAGGAGGGCGCCTGGGGTTGTATCAGATATGGTTGCCGGTTTGACTTTTTTTGTTCTTTCGAGTATGCTATGTTGATGGCGAGGGGTCGATGAAGATCTTGATCATTTCCGATATACATGCCAATTTAACAGCCCTCGAAGCCGTCTTTGCCAACGCTGGCGAGGTGGATGCCTGCTGGTGCCTGGGCGACCTGGTTGGGTATGGACCCGACCCTAACGAGTGCATTGCGCTCATCCGGCAACAGAACAACTTGATATGTATCGAGGGAAACCATGATGCCGCTGTCATCGAGCAGATTGAGCTGACTGCCTTCAATCCTGAAGCGCGCCTGGCGCTAAACTGGACGCGCGCGCAGCTCACTGCCGATAACCTGCAATACTTGAAAAGCCTGCCCGAACGCGTTGAACTTGACCTGGTGACCTTGGTGCATGGCAGCCCGCGCCAGCCTGTTTGGGAATACTTGCTCGACACGCGCACAGCGACTTTGAACTTTAGTTTTTTCAAGACGCCTTACTGCCTGGTGGGGCATACGCACCTGCCGGTTTTGTATTACCTGGCAGAAGAAAGCCGCATGTCAACCCTCATCATGCCAGATAACTCTACACAACTGGCGCTGGCGCCGCGCACCATCTTGAATCCAGGTTCCGTAGGTCAGCCGCGTGACCGCGACCCTCGCGCCAGTTATGTCATTCTTGATACCGATCTGTTCATTTGTGAGTACCATCGGGTGGCTTATGATGTCGCAGCAGTTCAGGAACGCATGCGCAAGCACAACCTGCCTGAACGTCATATTCAGCGCCTGTTGATTGGCTGGTAGCCTGAGCGGTGCGGTTTTTCTGAGCTTTTCGGCTGAGCGCCCTGGTTATATTCCTTTGTTGGAACCTTTTGCCAGTAAGAATCGTCCTTATGGCAAATAAGGAGAGTAACATGACCACACGTTTGTTTGCAATGATTGGGTTGTTAGCTGTTTTAGTAGCTGGTTGCGCTCCTAAAGCAGCAGCCCCTGAATATGCTGCCCCGTATGAAGCCGATAGCTTTGCGCCATCCGTTGGGTTAGTGGAGGAATCGAAGGCGGGGTATGGCGTTCTTTCTACAGGCGATGTGGCATCGAATGTAGAGCCCATCGATGCCGAGCGGATGGTGGTCAAGAACGCCAGCCTGACCATGGCGGTTGACGACCCGCAGGCTTCGCTGGATCGCATTGCGCGCCTGGCAGAGGGGATGGGCGGTTTTGTGGTGAGCGCCAACGTTTATCAGATGACCCTATCGAGCGGCGTGGAGGTGCCGCGCGCCTCGATTACCATCCGAGTGCCAGCCGAAAAGCTTATCGAAGCATTGGCGCAAATACGCGCCGAAACCAGGCAGCCGGTCATCAGTGAAAATATCACCAGCCAGGACATCACAGCCACTTACACCAACCTGGAAGCGCGCTTGCGTAACCTGGAAGCGGCTGAAAAGCAGCTCCAGGGCATCATGGAGAAAGCCACGCGCACTCAAGACGTGTTGGATGTCTTCAATCAACTCACCCAGGTGCGCGAGCAGATCGAAGTGATCAAGGGGCAGATGAAGTATTACGCCGAATCAGCCGCTTTGTCGGCAATCAGCGTGGAACTGATGGCAAATGCTGCCGTCCAGCCATTGACCATTGGGCGGTGGCAGCCGGTGGGCGTGGCAAAGGATGCCTTGCAGGCGTTGATCAATACCTTGCGCGTGCTGGTCAACATCGCCATTTGGCTGGTTTTGATGGTCATCCCGGTTCTGGTCATCGTTCTGGCGCCGCCTTACCTGGTGGTGCGTTTCTTCCTGCGCCGCAGGGCAAAGAGGCGAGCGATGGTTAAACCTGGTACGCCGACAGAGCAGGCGTGAGAGATTGGCTGGGTTTTGCGTTATGTTTTTTGAGGAGAATGCCGGAGAGGGGTGACCATTTGTTCAGTCAGAGTTTTTGCTCGGAATGAAAGTATAAGAGGGTGGTTTGTGTACCGCCCTCTTATGTTTCCCCTCTACCGCCGGCTGCCAGCCGGGCTGCCCGCCGCCAGGCGTTTCCTTCTGAACCTATCTCTTCTTTCATGAAACGGTAATCGTTCTTGCGGATGAACTCAGCCAGCTCGGAGTGCAGCGTTTCCAGTTTTTTCAGCTCGATGTTAAGCAATTCAGTCAACGCGCTGCTGTCCTGCGCCTGTTTGCAAGCCTGGCGTAAGTGCGGCAAACACAGACCTTCTGAGCGCATGAAAGCTGCTCGCATCTCTTGATCCTGGATTGAATCGATCAATACTGAAAGGGTCATCCGCATTGTACTCTCACGTTGTTGGCAAGCCAGGCAGCTCTCGTGTGGACTGATGATCTGCCTCAACCGCTCCAGCCTGGAAGATGAATCTGCGGCGGCGCGCCCGAAGGTGCGAGACAGCAAATCGCCCTCGCTCGAATCGACTTTTTTCCCGCCAAGTCGCTTGAGCAGCGTTCCAAAGACATCATGGTAGATGATAGACATGCCCAATGCGTCGCCCAAGCCGCTTGCTAGCAGCAGGTCGGCATGCTCGCGACAAAAACCCAGGCTGGCGCGCAGGTGGGCGCGCGTGGCGCTGTCGTTGACACTCTCGTAGAACAGGTGACTTAGATACCGTTCAACAGCCTGCTGTTCCAAGCGGCATACCGGGCAGCCAGGCTGTTCGCAGGCGTTGATTAACATAAAGTAAGTTGGATGATTGGGCATATTTCTCTCGCTATCCCAGGGGAACGGCGCCGGATAGGTGACAGGTGTCGTTCAGGCTAACCAGTATGAAGTTTCCCTGCTCAGCAACAAACTGATTGATGGCGCAATTATCTTGTTGTAGGTTCCAGAAGCGCTCGTTTCCCAGTCCCAACACGCCGAGCAAAATGATGCGGTTGATCACGGTGTGGCTGACCAGGACGATTGTCTCACCAAGGTGGAGGGAAGCCAGTTCATTCACAGCTTGCATGGCGCGTAAGCGCAAGTCATCCAACGTCTCCCCGCCAGGGATATGCGCCTGTTCGGGATGTTGGTACCAGGCGTCCACCTGATCGTGCCAGCGCTGGCGCGCTTCATCGGGGGTCAAACCCTGCCATTCGCCATAATCAATATCAATCAGCCCCGGGTGCGCCTGCACGGGCAAGTTTGTATGCCTGGCGATGGCTTCAGCCGTTTGTAGGGCGCGCGAAAGCGGACTGGAGTAGATGGCGGCAGGCTTCCAGCCAGCGGCTATCTTTTGTGCGGCAGCTTCAGCTTGCGCCAGCCCGGTTTCGTTCAGCGGCAGATCGGCGCGCCCGCGAAAGCGTTCGATTCGATTCCATTCGGTTTGCCCATGTCGAACCAGGATGAAGTGCGTTCTTTTGGGCGAGTTTTGCCTGTTCAAGAGGGTCTGAGCTAATTGGCTGATTAAGGCGTACGGGTGGTGGCAGGCTTTTTGAAGTAATTCCTGGCTGCGGGGATCCTCAATCTTACTCAGCGCCATGAGCGCCTCCCGCAGTGCATAAATGTCATTAACTTCGGTATCCAGCAGCTTTTCCAGCCCAGGTAGGGCTGCCCGGCTGCGTAAATTGCCAAGGATTTGGATCGCCAGCAGACGTTTTTCAGGCACTGGGTGTTCCAGGGAAGCCAGCAGCTTTTCTTCAAAGCTGACCGTTTCCCCTTCCAGATCGAAGCCGCAAACAGGGCAGCGGCTCTCTCTACTGGCCATTTCGTGCCAGCAAGCCGGGCAGTAGTACGTGATCAAGCGCTTAGCGGACGAATGCCTTTCGACCGGCGTAAACCGCCGCATCGCCCAGCTCTTCTTCGATGCGCATGAGCTGGTTATACTTCTCGACCCGCTCGCCGCGGCAGGGCGCTCCCGTCTTTAGATGCCCTGTTGCCATGGCAACGGTCAGATCGGCAATGAAGGTATCCACCGTCTCGCCAGAGCGGTGCGACACCATTGCGCCCCAGCCAGCCTTGCGCGCCATCTCGATGGCGGCGATGGTCTCTGAAAGCGAGCCGATCTGGTTGAGTTTGATCAACACAGCGTTAGCGCAGTTTTCAGCAATCCCGCGGGCAATGCGGGTCACGTTGGTAACGAACAAATCGTCGCCGACCAGTTCGACCTTATCGCCCAGCTTCTGGTTGAGCAGCTTCCAGCCATCCCAATCGTCTTCAGCCAGCCCATCTTCGATGACGACAATGGGGTATTTCTTGAACCAGTCAGCCCATAGCTCGACCATCTCAGCCGAGGTGATTTTGCGGTTTTCGGTACGCAGGTTGTAGAAGCCATCTTCGTAAATGCCGCTGGTGGCTGGATCGAGCGCCAGCGCCACCTGCTCGCCGGGCTGATAGCCGGCTTTTTCGATGGCTTTCAGGATGAGTTCGACCGCTTCGGCGTTCGTTTTGAGCGCCGGGGCAAAGCCGCCTTCATCACCCACGCCAGTGGCGTAGTTGCTGCTCTTGAGCACGCCTTTGAGCGCCTGGTAAACCTCGCTGCCCCACCGCAGCGCCTCGCGGAAATTCGGGGCGCCAACCGGCGCAATCATGAACTCCTGGAAATCGGTGCCCTGCCAGTTGGCGTGCACGCCGCCGTTCAGGATGTTGAACATGGGCACAGGCAGCAGCCTGGCAGTCACGCCGCCCAGGTAGCGATACAGCGGCAGGTTGACCGAATCGGCTGCTGCTCGCGCCGTCGCCAGGCTGACGCCCAGGATGGCGTTGGCGCCCAGCTTGCTCTTATTGGGCGTTCCATCCAGTTCCAGCATGGCTTGATCCACCGCATTTTGATCCAGTCCATCCAACCCGATGATCGCCTCGGCGATTTCGTTGTTGACGTGCTCAACGGCTTTCAAAACGCCCTTGCCGCCATAGCGGGCTTTGTCGCCATCGCGCAGTTCCAACGCTTCATGAATGCCGGTTGAGGCGCCGGATGGCACTGCGGCGCGCCCAAAGGCGCCATCTGCCAGGGTGACTTCGACTTCGACGGTGGGGTTGCCACGCGAATCCAGGATTTCACGGGCATGAACTTTTTCGATTTCTGTGTACATGGTCTTTGCTCCTATCAATCAGTTTGTGCCTCGGCGTCAGGTGCCGCCGGGATTGTCGTTTGGTTGTCGAACAAGTGCGCCAGCTCCAGGGCAGCCTGCGCCAGCCGCCGCAGGTGTGGGTCGATTTCACGGGCAACAGCCGGGTGAACTTCGCCGTATCGTTTCAGCTTGCCCGATTGCGAATCGATCAGGTTTGCCCAGGCGATGCTCATCTTGCCGCGTATCAAGCCCGCTGGATTCTCCACAGCCTGTTCCAGCCCAATTTCATTCGCCAGGTTTGAAATTTCAGCCAGGGCAGCCGAAATGCGTTTGCGAGCCCGGGCGCGTTGTGAGGTGGTAAGGTGCAGCTCCTGCCGATACAAAATGCCTTCGGTTGGCGGACTTTCGAGCCAGCTTTCTGCATAGCGCAGGCTTTCCTCGAACATGCGCAGCACGGTTGCCAGGGAAGCCTTTTGTGCAGGATTCAAGTGTGCGCTCAAATTCTCTCCTGCCGATCGACCGCTTTGCGCAGGCGCCAGAAGACCAACAATGCGCAGGCTTCCACGACCACGACGTAGCCGATCAGCCAATTGCTCGAGAGATCGTACAACAGCCCCAACAACGCGCCGCTGACGAACCACGCCGCGCCATAGATGGTGTTAAATATACCATAAGCAAAGGCGCGCCGCCCTATCGGAATCAGGTCTGCAATCGCCGCGCGCATGATCGTTTCGTGCACTGCCATGATCACTCCCCATAGAACAATGCTCACAATTGCCACCGCATATTGTTGCGAGAACGCCAGGAAAGGCAGCGGCAGGGTGAGGAAAGGAATGATCACCAGCGATTTTAGCCCGATTTTATCGTAGGCTCTGCCTACGACCAGAGCCGCCAGGGCATCGACGCCCATGGCAACGGCGTAGAGCACCGGAATTTGCGCTGCCGGGACGACCGCCCCTTTGACCAGGTGATAGGAAATGATTTGAAAATTGGCAAAGCCGGCGACCCCCAAAAAGGTAAACAGGCTGTAGATCCAAAAGAGACGAGAGAGGGCGGGCTTGCCTTTCTCGTGATCATCCTGAGGAGTGGTTTTCGGGGTGTCTTCCAGCTTTTCAGGGTTGGGAACGCGCAGCCGCGCAGTAATCAGCGTTACCATCGTCAAGATGGCGGGTATCCACAGGATCATGAAGCCGTCTCGGTAGCTGTTACGCTGTGCAAACGCTACGGTAAAAATGAGGGGACCGATCACCGCGCCTGCCTGATCCAATGCCTCATGCAACGCAAATCCCCAGCCGCGTCCAACCTGGTGAGTGGCATGCGATAAAATCGTGTCCCGCGCCGGGGAGCGAATCGCCTTACCGATGCGCTCCAGGAGAAAGAGCAGAACTGCCCATTCCCAGCGGTTTGTATAAGCCAGCAGCGGGATGCTCAAAATTAAACCGTAACCGATGAAGGTCGCGATCCAATAAGACCGCGTGCGGTCAGCCAGGTATCCCGATGCCAGCCGGAGTGCGTATCCCAGGAATTCGCCCAGTCCGGAGGTCAATCCAATGATAAACGCGCTGGCGCCTAAAAAAGCCAGGTAGGGACCGCTGGTGCTGCGCCCCGTTTCATAGGTGATATCACCCAGGGCGCTGACCAGCCCCATCAAGAGAATCAATTGCAGCGCCAGGTCTTTTGGCGCTTTACGCTGTGAGTTGTGTGGTATCGTCATGTCGATTGTATCCTTGCTTGGAGCCTGGCAAGAAAAAACCCCTGCCAAGGCATTTGCATCACTGACAGAGGCTATCATCCGGGAAACCGGCAGTTCGTCTGAACAAGCGAGCCTCATCGCTCGCTGTGGATTCTAACTCTCCCTTTATAAGGCGTCAAGCTACACGTTAACGTGGTGTTGGGAGTTTACGTCGTGGGCTGAAAGTCAAGGCATATGGCAGGTCAAACCTCGCTGGCAACCTTTACCCTGGAGAGTTCTGGCTCCAGGAAGATTGTCTCCGTATCATCCTCATAAGCCAGTAATTCGCCGTAACGCCCCCAGTTGATCAACGTCTCAATCTGCTTCTGGGCGACTTCTGGCGGGAAATCAAGGCTCAAAGCTGTCTCGATGATTTGTCGTTTCAATTGTTCTTTTTCAGAAGCGCGCAGCATGGATAACAACCAGCGCATCATGGGCAGGCGGCGGGCGCGTACGGCAAAAATTTCCTTGCGCGCCAGGATGCTGGCTTCCGCAAAGGTCTGACCCAATGGCGTCAATTCGATATCACCTTTGGACACCGAAGCAAATCCCAGCAGCTCAGCCGTCTCGGTCAGGCGCAGCAGGTGGTCGGGGTCGATGCCCAATTCATCTTCCAGCATGTAGATGTCGTGTTTGGGACGGTCCGTTTCTGCCAGGAATTCTAATAAACCAGCCAGGTCGCCGATTTCTATTTCAGGTAGCTGGCGAGTATGCCCTGCCTCGCCCGGCGCACTGCCCAATTCTTCTTTTTCGGTTCTCGTCTGCCCTGCCAGGGTGGCATAGACCAGGTCCACCTGCGCCTGGAATTCCGGCGATTTGCGCTGGCGGGGGTGCGGCAAGCCGATTTTGTGTTCGGCGATGATGCGTCCGGGCTCCTTATCCATCACAATGATGCGGTCTGCCATATAAATGACTTCTTCAATGTTATGGCTGACCATCAGGATAGCTTTCGTGGGAATCTTTCCTTCTGTCCATAGTTCCAGCAGCTCGCCGCGTAAGGATTCGGCGCTGAGCACATCCAGGGCAGAAAAAGGTTCGTCAAGGCAGAGCAGCTCAGGCTCTACCGCCATGGCGCGGGCAAAGCCGACTTTTTGGCGCATACCGCCAGAAAGCTCACGCGGGTAAGCCGACTCGAAGCCATCCAAGCCGACGCGGTCCAACAAGTCTTCTGCCCGGCGGCCGCGCTCGGGCTCTTCAATGCCCTTGACCTTGAGCGCCAGGGACACATTTTCGAGCACACTCAGCCATGGAAAGAGGGCGAAGGTCTGGAAAACGATCGAGGCGTGTGGATTGACTCCCTGCAGCACCTCGCCCCGGTAGACAACCTTGCCCTGGGATGCCGGCTGCAAGCCGGCGATGATGCGCAGCAGGGTGCTCTTGCCGCAGCCGGATGGACCCAGCAGCGCCACGAATTCGCCATCTGACAGGGTCAAGTTAACATCCTCAACCGCCGTGAATTGGCGTACTCCCGAGCCATAGACCTGGTAAACATGTTCGAGTTGGAGCAGGGTATCTGTCATTGTGCATTACTCCATGCGGTATTTTTCTTCTGCCAACCGGTATAACCGCCGCCACACCAAGCGGTTGATCACGATGACGGTTAGCACCATGGCGAGCGTGGATGCCAACAGCAGGGGGTAATTGCCATCAGCAGTCGCTTGTGCGATCATGGCGCCAATCCCGGTCACTCTCAGGGTTTGTCCGCCAAAGTTTTGATATTCGGCGACGATGCTGGCGTTCCAGGCGCCGCCGCTGGCGGTAATGGCGCCGGTGATCAAATAGGGAAAGACGGCTGGCAGGATCAGGGTTCGCCAGCGTTCCCAGCCGCTGAGCTGCATCAATTGGGTGGTGTATTTCAAATCTTGTGGGATGGCGCTGGCGCCGGCGATGATGTTGAACAGCAGATACCACTGCGTGCCCATCAGCATCAAGAGCACGGCAGCCAGGTTCAATCCACCCGGCAGGTTCAGCACTAACAACAGGATGACTGGGAATAACGCTGTGGCAGGCACCGAAGCTGTCACCTGCACGACTGGTTGTAAGATTGCTGCCAGCCGTCGGTTGGTGCCAATGGCAACCCCCAAAGGAACTGTCCAGGCGAAGGCAATCAACAGCGCCAGGCTGACCCGTACCAGGGTTGCCAGCACATTCAACCCAATTTGACCCCATTGTGCGACGGGGATAGCCAGGAGCATCAGACCGGCGCGGTACAGCCCAAAAAGCAATCCAATTCCCAGCAGGGCGCTGAACAGGATAACCCTCCAGTTACTGGCTGTTCGGCTTTCTGGCGTAACAGGGCGCATTGGAAAAAGTCGTATGAGTAAGTCATCGAACTTTTCTGAGATCGGTTTAACCAGGCGGTCAGATAACAAGTTGACCAGCCGGCTGTTTGCAACCAGGTCGTAAAACCAGGAGGTGGGAGGCTCGTCGTTTTCGACCATTTCCAACTTAAAGCGATCTGACCAGGCAATCAAGGGGCGCCAGACCACCTGGTCGAGCACGATCACCGTTGACACCAGGGCGAACAATCCCCAGCCAATCGCAGTTAAATCTCCCTGGTTGGCTGCCTCATGCAGATAGGCGCCCAGCCCGGGTAAACGGAAGTCGCGTGCTCCTACGGTGAAGATTTCGGCAGCCATCAGGAAAAACCAACCGCCTGCCCATGACATCATGCTGTTCCAAACCAGGCTGATCATGCCAAAGGGTAATTCCAGGTTCTTGAACCTCATCCAGGCATTCAGGCGAAAGATGCTGCTCGCTTCGCGCAGTTCCTTGGGGATGGTGGTTAATGATTGGTACCAGGCAAAAGTCAGGTTCCATGCCTGGCTGGTAAAGATCAACACAATCGATGCCAGTTCCGCAGCAATGTTCTGGGGCATCACGGCGCTCAGACTGAGCAAGACAACCGGCAGAAAGGACAGGATAGGGACGCTCTGAAGTACATCCAGCAGCGGCATGAGCAGTTGTTCGGCGCGCCGGTTATAAGCGGCTGCGCGACCATATAACAGCGTAAAAAGCATGGAAAGAGCATAAGCTGCTGTCATGCGACCCACTGAGAGCAACGTGTACCAGGGCAGAACGCCTGGCGAGAGGGAAATTTCTGGTCCGGGAATGACCTCTGGGGCGTTGAACGCCAGGCGCGCGCCAGCGTAAAGCAGCACGACGATCAGCGCCAGCGCAATCACATCCCCCAAGGTAAAGAGCTTGCCAGTGCGTTGCGAAGTTTGAAAGATTTGCTTAGACTTAGCCATGTGAGCTGGCGTCTCCAGAATTTGCTTTACTTTGGAGCGGTAAATCGCTCGTTCGACCAGATTTTTCGCACGAAATTTGTGCGAAGCGTAAGCTTTCGAGCGGCTTATGCTTTGAATGCTTTACTCTAAACAAGTTGAAAGCATAACACAGGTTGATGTGGCTTGTAAAGCTTTTACGGGCGGATTTTATGGTTTTCGAAAGATCTGCCGCGCCATGCCGTGCGGCTTCGGAAGATGCGTTTCACTCATGTAGTCGACGGCTGGCAGGAAAGCTTTGTGCACCATTTCCTCAGGGTCCCTAGCCGGCAACAAGGGCGTCGGCTCTGGCGTTTCGGTTGGGATCGTTTCGGCAGTTGTTGGGGATGGCTGCGGGATAGAGGCAGGCGGTTCGTCAGGTTGATCTTCAGGTTCCGCCTGTTCTGGTTCGATTGCGCCGGGGATGATCAGCGACTGTCCGGGGTATATGACGAAAGGATATTTTATATGATTAACCTCTGCCAGTTCCTGCCAGGTGACCCCGAATTGCTGCGCCAGGGCTACCAGGTAGTCCCCTCGTTGGACGATGTAGGTGCTGCCCTGGGCTTCCGTGGCTGGAACCTGCTCTTCCTCTGGCGGCGGGCTGGATGGTTCCCGTTGTCCGGTGACCGCCATCTTATCGAGCACCTCCCAGGAGCGCAGAAAGGCGTCCACGCTGAAGGCTTGCGCCTGACCCGAAAACGCATCGACCACGTAAACATAGCTTGGGTCGTATCCGATGAGCACCATGGTATGCTCAAAGCGGGCAACGTTGGTCGTCGAGCCATCCGTGCTGGTATAGGACTGCGGGATGCCGCGCCACATTTGCCCAATCACCCAAACGATTACCGGTCTGCCGGCAGCAATTTCACTGCGCACCTCGTCCCACGAGATGCCGCGGCGGGCTTCTGCCTGGAAACCATATTCGCGTAACAAGGCAGCGATGGGTCTGGCGTGCACGCCATAACTTTGCGGCGGGATGTTGCCCCACAGATCATCGACATTGCCCACAAAACCTTCATCGGGATTATCGCTGGCAGGCAGCCGAGAAAGAAATTCCGCCTCTGTTACGTAAACGCCCCAAAAAGCCATCCAATCCACCGCAGAGCGCGCTTCGCACGATAACGAATGACTCTGGGCATGCCCGACGAAGCCTGGAATCATCGCCGATGGGGGAAGGTCCTCGGCAAGTACCAAACCGGGCTGTTGAACGGTAAGCAGCAACACCAGGCAGACAAGGAGCTGTAAAAAGGCTTGTCTTATCCGTCGAGGTGCATGCTTACAGGGATAATGCTGCTGGTTCAAGCGTTCTGAGGACTCCTTTAGATGTATTTGGGCAGCTTCGCTAAATTGTATTTTGGTTTGTGATCCAATGCAAGGTAATCCAGGAATCTATCAGCACTGGCTCAACTCATTGCTGAGAAATCATCTCTTTCTACTGTGCACAGTTCGTGCCACCTGCGGGTATAATCAGCGCACATGAGGACGCTAGCGCAGCAAGTCCAAGATGTGGTGGGTGTCCGGTTGAGCGCCCGCCAGCTCGGGCTGCTCTCGATCTACGAGAGTGAGCTGGTGGCTTGGAATCAGCGTTTTAACTTGACGGCGGTGCGTAACCTGGAGGAGATTCGCATCAAGCATTTCCTGGATTCCTTGACTTGTTTGCTGGCGATGCGTGAGAACACTGGCAGGCGGATTGTGGATGTCGGCAGCGGGGCAGGGTTTCCGGGGTTGGTCTTGAAAATTGCCTGCCCGGCGTTACAGGTGACGCTGGTCGAGTCGGTGGGGAAAAAGGTAGAATTCTGCCGTCATGTCATCCAGAAGCTGGGATTGGAAGATGTCGAGGTCATCCAGGATCGGGTGGAAAACCTGGGACATATGCCTGCCCATCGTGAGCAATACGATTGGGCAGTGGCGCGGGCGGTGGCGGCGATGCCGGTGCTTGCGGAGTACCTGCTGCCGTTGGTCAGGGTGGGCGGCAGCATGCTGGCAATGAAAGGTGAAAGTGGTCCTGCCGAGGCGCAGGCAGCCGAACCAGCAATGACTGTGCTGGGAGGGCATCTGCGCCAGTTGCTGCCCGTGATTTTGCCTGGGGTGGCTGAGGAGCGTTACCTGGTGATCGTGAACAAGGTAGCGGCTACGCCGGAGAAATACCCGCGCCGGGTGGGAATCCCCTCCAAGCGACCGTTATCTGGGTGAATGACGGGGCGAAGCGACGTTGTCGGGCTACTCGATGACAACGCGGTCGCCGGTGCGCACTTCGCCTTCTCTCAAGACTTTGGCATACACCCGCGACCATCCCGGGCGTTTTGCCTGGTGGATGCGATTGAAATTTCCTTCCAGGAAGAACGGGGTCAAGTTGTCACAGGGCGTGGTGTAGCTGACAACTTCCAGCAGGACATCTTCGCCGATCTTAAGGCGTTTTCCTGGCGTGACCTCATCCCAATCCACGCCGAAGAGGGTCAAATTCTCACCGGCTGAGCCCGGAAAGACCGGGTGCCCCTCTGCTTGCAGCGACAGGATGCGCTCCAGTGAATACAGGCACACCGCCCGTTCAGGTCCACCGTGCGCTGTGGTATTGCGCTGGCGGTCTCCCTTCAATCCTAGTGCAGTAACCCAAGCCTCCCGAACCGGCAGCTTGGGCACGCCGCCGTTGGAGACATTGACCTGAAAAACCCTGCCATGTTCCTGAATCATACGCGTTGTTTCAACTCCTTTGCTGTTCATTTTATTGCAGGATGCGCCCACCCTGGACGCGCCAGATGGTTGCCTGTTGAACGAAGTCAGGCGAGAACAAATCCAGGTCTGTGGTGGTCAATAACGCCTGCTCTGCATCCGCCAGGCGCTTCAGCAGGTCTATCCGGCGGTGAGTATCCAGTTCTGCCAGCACTTCATCCAGGAGCAGTATCGGATAGTGCCCGGTGCGTTCCTGAATCCAGGCGACTTCGGCGAGCTTCAACGCCAGCATGGCAGTGCGCGCCTGCCCTCGTGAGCCATAATCTCCCAGATCGACGCCATTGCTCAAAAAGCGCAGTTCATCGCGGTGGGGTCCTGTGGTGGAGACGCCGCGCTGGATTTCCTCGCTGCGAAGCTGCGCCAGCCGCTCTATAAACCCCTGGCGGATGTCTGCAAGCGAGAGGTGGGTGCGGTCTATCGAGGCGCCCAGCGGCAGTGGGTATTGCCCGGTCGCCTGGGGGAGGGGGTCAAACGCCGGCTGATAAATCAAGCGCAGCACCTCGGCATTCTGGGTCAGCTCGCGGTGATAGCGAGCCGCCAGCCGGTCGAGTTCGTGTAAGGCGCGGATGCGCGCCAAAATCAACTGCGCGCCGGAGGAAGCCGTTAACTCGTCCCAGAAATCGAGCTGGCTGGGATCGCTTTGCCGTTCGGCGATTTGCTTCAACAATGCGTTGCGCTGGGTGACCGCCCGCGTGTACTCGGCTAGCGCCGCCGGGTATCGGCTGTCCACCTGCGACAGCGCCAGGTTCAGGTAACGCCGGCGTTCTTCGGGCGACCCTTCGATGACCCGCATCATCTGCGGCAGGAATAAAACCGCCTTGAGCTGACCAGCTGCCTCGCCAGCTTTCAGCTTGAGGTCATCCAGCAGGATTTCCTTGCGCACTTGCGCCGCGCCATTGGCGCCGTTTGCCTCTTGGGTAATGCGCACCTCTATTCGATGAGGCTTATCGGCGCATTGGAAGTTTGCCACGATGCGCGCAAAGACGGGCTGCTGGCGGAGCGCCAGGAAGTTGATCAACTGCCGGTCATGCGCCGCATGGAATGAATCCAGCGTTGCCAGGTAATAGACAGCCTCTAGAAGGCTGGTTTTCCCCTGGGCGTTATCTCCCGCAATCAAAATATTCCCGCCTGGAATAGCAATCTCCAGACGGGTGAAATTGCGGAAATTCGTCAGGGATAGGCTGGTCAGGCGCAAGCGATTTATCCTGTGGGAGACACCTGAGAAGGTTCTTCTTCGATCTTCCAGACGCGTTCTGCCCGGTCAACAAAGAGGATGCCTTCGAGATGATCCATTTCATGCTGGAAGATGCGCGCCAGCCATCCCTTAGCCTTGATCGTCACCGGCTGTCCCCGGCGGTTCATACCCTTGACCACCAGGGACTCGTGTCGCTCCACGTTGCCGGCGTAGCCGGGGATAGACAGGCACCCTTCGGTGCCGAACACTTTTTCCTGGGAGATGCGGGTGAAAACAGGGTTGACGACGACGTACAGCCTGGGTGGCGCTTCTTCATCATCTTCGTCGCTGCCATATTCGACCACGATAACCCGCTGCGGAACGCCAACCTGGTTGGCTGCCAGTCCAACACCGGGTTCAGCCCGCATCGTCTCGATCATGTCATCGATCAGCGTTTGTAATTCAGGACCAAAGTCAGTGACCTTGCGCGCTTTTCGCCGCAAGACAGGGTTTGGTAGGGTAACAATTTCTCGGATTGCCATGTTTTTTCCAATAAGATGGGCTATATTTTATCCGAATTTTCCTGTTCATCAACCTGACTTTGCGTCTTGCGCAACTCTTCTGCCTGGCGATGATATGCCGCCAGCCATTCAGACACCTGGTCCCATTGTTTGGCAGCTTCTTCGAGCTGCCGTTTGCGCTGGCTGCTGTACATTCGGTTGAAAATGTCCTGCTGGGCGCGCGCGGGGTCGTGTATCCCCATGAAAACGAGCTTCACCTCGGTGCCCACGTTGATGACGACATCGCCATAGTTGAGCAGGATGCCCAAAAGTCCTCGGCGTTCGTAATCCATGCTCTGGATATTTGCCAGCGGCGCTGATTTGATCACCTCGGTCCCCAGCGGTTTTCTCGTGCTGTCAATCACTTTTTCGGAGGTGATCTGGTAAATGTCATTCCGCCAGTCCACGTACTGGTATAACCACCACAGGAAAGCAGCCAGCAGCCCCAGCATCAGGATGATCAGCGAGATCCACAGCGCTGCGCCTTTTAGAATGCCCATCAGACTTTCACGGATTGCAAAGCCAATCAATGCCAACACCCCCAGGGTAGTCAGAGCGGGCAGCCATGTTTTGACGATCAGGACGTAGTAGTGTTTTCGGTAAGTGATGACCTCTCCCTCTTCGAAGCGCGTCCTGAAGTAATTGAACATCCTTTTGCGAATGCGGCTTTTTGACTTTTGATCAGAAGGTGCTTCCGCAGGCGACTTTGAGGTGGTTTCGGCGACTGGCTCGATTTTCCGCCGAATCACCTGTTCCATGGCGGCGGTATCCGCTTGTTCCTGCCGCGAAAGTGCGCGTTGCTGGCATTGATCGAGCAGCAACTTCACTTTAGCTGGATTAGCGATATGCCGAAAGGCAACCTGTCCCATGAAAGCCTTGGCAATGACATCCCCATAGCCAAAGAATCGCCCCAGCAGGCTGGTGCGCACCTCGCTGGATCTAACAGCAACCAGGGGGGATTCCAGTCGGCTGTCGTACAAGCCGATGATCTCCTCCAGCCATACCACGCGCTGGTCGGTGATCACGTAGTAATCATTGCCCCAATCCAGCCAGCGCCAGATGGCGAACAGGAACGCGCCTATCAGCACCAAGCCTCCTATCCATTCCAGCGCCCTTTGCAGGGAAGGGCTGTTCGTTAAGAAGGCAAGGATGAACAGGAGGACTGCCACCCACCCGATCGAGAGCGGCAGGATGAGCGATACGAAGAGATACGCCGGATGTTTGCGCACCACCAATTGCACTTGCTCATCTTCTCCCAGCCACCGAAAATGCCTGCTCTGGACGAGGCTTGTCGATTGCTGCGTAGCCAGCAATCCCTGTTGAAAATTGGGATACTCTTCGAGCAATTTTTTGAGACTTGCCGATGGGATTTCGAATAACTGCACTGGGCTTAGCGCCGTGGCAGTTTGGGGGAACACCTTTTCGAATAGCAGTAAATCCGCGCCAAAGAATTCACCTGGCTTTAGGACCCGTTCTCGTTTTTGTGTACGGCTGATGGCGATGCTCAGTTGCACTTTTCCCGTGAGCACCAGATAGAACGGCGCATGTGCGATAGCAGGTACCCGCAGCGTCTCCCCTTGCGCCAGAGTGCGCACTTCTCCCGCTTCAGCAATGGCAGAGACCTCCTCATCTGCCAGACCTGCGAAGGCAGTGAACTCCTTCAAGGTCTTGACCAGTATTTCCTCGGGCATGCTATCATTTTAGCACAGGGTGAGGGGGTTGGCGCCTTACTCTATGATAGAATCGCCGCTAGCTTGTAAATTTCTTGGAGAAAAATTTATGCCGATTCATTTTGGAACTGACGGTTGGCGGGCAGTCATTTCGGACACGTTTACCTTTGCCAACCTGCGCCTGGTCTCTCAGGCAATTGCCGACGCGCTGCGCTCTGAAGATTGGAACGAGGGTATTCAAGTGCCGGCGGAAATCAATCCAGACGTGGTCGTGGTAGGTTACGACACCCGCTTTTTATCCGACCGCTACGCAATGGATGTGGCGCGGGTCATGGCGGCGAATGGTTTTACTGTTTTTCTGGCGAATGCCGATGCGCCAACCCCGGTGATTTCCTTTGCTGTCCGGCATCTCAAAGCGCTGGGCGGAATCATGATCACCGCCTCGCACAACGCGCCGAGGTATAACGGCGTCAAGTTGAAAGCCGCTTACGGCGGTTCTGCCTTGCCCGAACAATGCCGCCGTGTGGAAGTGTACTTGAATGACAATGAACAGCGTGGTCGTGGTCCGAACCTGATGGATTTCGATCAGGCGCGACAGAGTGGTTTAATCCAGAAGTTCAACCCCTTGATCGCCTATTATGAACATCTACGCTCCCTGATCGACTTTGATGTCATCGCTGAAAACCCGCAGCGGGTGGTAGTGGACTCGATGTATGGCTCTGGAAGAGGCGTCATCAAGGGCATTCTGCAGGGGAGCGGCTGCGAAGTGCAGGAAATTCGCGGTGAAATGAACCCAGGGTTTGGCGGCGTCCATCCAGAGCCGATTGCTCATTACCTGGGCGCGCTGGCAGGCGCCATCAGCACCGGCATGGGAGACCTGGGGTTGGCGACGGATGGCGATGCCGACCGCATCGGCGCGATGGATGGACGTGGTAATTTTGTGGACCCGCACAAGATCATGTCGCTCGCTCTGCGCTACCTAGTCGAAAAGCGCAAGATAAGCGGATTAGTGGTTCGCACCATTTCGACGACCAAGATGATCGACCGCCTGGCTGAGCGGTATGGGCTGCGGATGATCGAAACGCCGGTTGGGTTCAATCATATTGCCGATTATGCGCTGAAGAATGACCTGCTCATCGGCGGCGAGGAATCCGGTGGAATTACCATCAAAGGACATATCCCAGAGGGCGACGGTATTTTGATGGGATTGTTGCTGCTGGAAATTGTCGCCAGTTCTGGCGTGACGCTGTATGAGCTGGTGGAAGATTTACTCAAGCAGGTGGGTCCTGCCTATTATCGCCGTACAGACCTGCGTCTAAGCCGACCGGTGGCGAAGAAGCAGATGAGCGAATACCTGGTTGAGCACGCTCCTTCCACGATTGGAGGGGTCAAAGTGGACGAGGTGAGTACCCTGGATGGGGTGAAATACTGGCTGAACGATGGCTCCTGGTTATTGATTCGCCCTTCGGGGACGGAACCGGTGCTGCGCGTCTATGCCGAAGGGCGCAGCCAGGAAATCTTGCAGGAGATGATGAACCTGGGGGAGCAAATTGCCGTCAGTGTAACCTGAGTCTGGGCGGTTTGACTTAAGAAAACAGGGATTTACATGGCAAAAGCCGGGCAAATCCCTGTTATGGTTCAAATGCCAGTAAAACGTTTGGTGAAGCCGGGCGCTTCTCAAGCGGCGCGCAGGCGGCGGGCAACGAGAATGATCACCAGCAGCGCGCCCGCCAGGGCAAACAACCCCGGCAGTCCGACTTCGTCGGCGAAACCGCTGGTGGGCAGCGCCGTAGACGTGGGCGGCAGGGTTTTGCTCTGCTGCGCTGCCAGTGTCTTCGAAAGCGCTTCTGCGGTAGCGGTGAAGGGGTCTGCCACGGAGGTGGCGGTGCTGGTGGTGACGGGTTTCACGACCTGGGTGTTCGTTGGAACGCTCGTATGTGTAGGGGGCGTGGTCGCCGTCGAGGTAGGCGGCAGTTTGGCTGCCTGATCGGTCTGCTGTACGCTGAGCGCAACTGCCGTGTTTTGGGCGTTGACCTCAGCGGCGGCGGTCTTTTGGGCGCTCTGCGCTCTTGGCAGATAGACGGCTCCAAAGATGGCAATGCACACCAGGGTGAGCAGCATGATGCCGCCCAGAACGCCTGCCACGATCAGGAAGTTGCGGTTGCTGTTATCTTCAGGCGGCGCCCCTCCAATTTCGGTGGTCTCTAGCTCAGCATTTTCCTCGTAATCCGTCATAGGTCTCCTCCATTCGCCCGCTTAGCCATACGGGAATAAAGACATTCTACTTCAAAACTTCCAGGTTGGTTAGTGGCAGGATCATCTTTTGATGATCCTCAAAAGCGACCCAGGCAGCAGGCGCGACGATCCCGTTTGCCAGGCTGGATAGCGCCGGCGTAGAGGTCAATTCGCCGATCTTGCCGTGGAACGGCTGCCGTACAACCCGCACCAGATCACCCTTCTGGAATCTTTCCACATCCGGGGTCTCAAGTGGTCGAGCGCCTGCGGGCACGCTGAGAATCACCTCGGGACGGTTGCCGGTCAGATGGTTCCAGGGCTCGGCGTTGATCGAGACTTCGTTGCGCTCACTGGTCGAAAGGAGCTGATAGGCAACCGGGTTCATCGGCAGACGACCAAACCCATCCAACACGATCACCGGGCAGCGCATCTTCAGCGCCTGTGGAATCAACGCTGCGCTCATGCTTGCCAGGATCAAGCCTCGCAAGGGCAGTTCTTCTGCCAGGCGCAGCACCTCTGGGTTGCTGCAGGCGCCTCCCAGCAGCACGGCAAGGCGCATGCTCATGTCCAGCCTGGCAGGGGTTAGTTCCTCATCGGGTGATTGGGCGACAATCGAGAGCTGACCCACGCCCAAGCGACCGTTGCCCCAAACGCCCTGCACCAGACCGCCAGTCGTTTCGATGGTCACGCCTCGATCGGGATGCAGCTCGGTGACGACGCCGCTCATGCCGGCGCGCAGCGTAAAGACCTGGCTCTTGACCTGCAGCAAGAGATGTCCTCCTGCCGTCAGCACAACTCTTCCGGCGCGGGTTGCCCTGACGACCCGGCGGGTGATTCCTACCGGACCAGCCAGCACATCCCCCTCCTCGACTTCCATATCCGGTTTGCGCTGGATGTATTTTTCAACCTCGTCTTCGGGTACGCCCAAGCCGCGCGCCAGGTCATACAGGATATGCTCAGGCTCGAGGATGGCTTCTGCAACGGCATCGGTGGCTATGACTTTCCCTCCCTGCCGCACGGTCACTTTGCCAGGGACAGGCAATAGCCTTTTGCGCTGGATGTAAGCGATTGGGATGATTTGGCGTATGGGAGCGTACATATCTTTACCTTGTTCCACGGTGCAAGTTGGGTGCCATGTCAGGCGGCTCCCAGCGTCCAATGCCACTTTTTGATCAGGTCACGCCGCCGACCGGGATCGGCAGGCAAATTGATAGGACGCCCACGGGCATCGATAATCAAGCCCAGCATCCCGCCGATGACCTTGACGCTTCCACTCCTGCCTGCTCCGCCCATGCCCACGTCGAAGCGGTGTAATGGATGCAGATGCAGTGTGGCTGATTGCCCGGCAGGCAGGTTGATGATGTCCAAAGCGCCGTATTTGATGTCGTGGGTGGTTTCGCTGCCATCGTTGAACATGACACGCACGCGCAGGATGGGTACCCCGGGTTGCGCCTGACCAATGGGTGAAATCACCGTTCCCAGGTTGATGAAATTGGTGGCGTCGAGCGCCTGCACCGTCAAAATGGGCGCTACCGATGATGCCGCTCCGATCATTGGAGCAAGGTTGTTTTGATCCAGCGCCAGGGTGGTGACGCCGGTGGGCTGTAAGGCGTTCAAAAGCGTCATGGCGGTCTGACCTCGGCTTGGCGCTTGGGTCAGCACGCTGCCAGAGGCAATGATGGGTTCGAACCAGGGAAGCAGCCCTGCCCCGGCGCGGAAGGCTTCGCTGGGGAAGCTGCGCATGATTTTCTTCAGCGCAACCTGAATGATCTGGCTGGTCAAGAGGTGTTCGAGCGCCAGTTCTTCGTTGGTGACCGGCAGGCTGGCAGGGTAGGCGGCTTTGTTGTATATGAAGTCGCGCACGGTTTCTTCACTCAGTTCCATGTGTGACCAGCGGATGATTTCATCGACCGCGCTGTGGGCTAATAGCCCTGGCAAGTTTTCTCCGATGCCAAGGCGGGCATTGACGTGCAGTTTTAGGTTATCGCCAAAGGCGGCAGCCAGGGTTGTGTTGCTGCCGCCAACATCCACGCCCAAGACTCCCTTGCGGGTCTTGGCATATTCGTTGCCAATGAAGCGGATGGTGCGCCCGAAAGTCATCGCTGAAGAAAGGAGGTGACCGTTTGTCCAGCTTTCGATCACATCGACGCCGGCGATATGCCGCTTGCGATTCTGGCGGTACACTTCAGCCAACTGGGTTTGAGCGGCTAGAAGCTGTTCCGTTTCGATGGCAGGGCGGATGTTCGGGGCGATGTACACACTGGCATAAGCAGCCAGCTCATCTCGGATGGGCTTTGCCAGCGATTGGTTGCCGGCAAAGAGCACTGGCGGGCGTTGCTCTTTTGGCGTTACGTAGCATGCCAATCCAACCGCTTCGACTAACTTCATAACCGATCGCGACGCCCCTCCCTCGGCGCCGCCTGCCATGATGATGACATCCGGGCGGGCGCGCAGCACAGCGTCTAGCCGCGCGGCTGTGCTGCGACGGTCATTTAAACTGAGCACCTCGACTACCTGGGCGTAGGTGGTATTAGCCAGGTTTTGGGCGCTTTGGGCTGAGACGTCCTCCAGCAAACCTACCGCAACCACGCGCATGGGCGCCCCTGCCGACATCGTGGCGACGCATCTGTCCACTCCGGAGCCATCTGCCTGCACCGGCAGGATGAGGCGGTCGTCAACGCCAATGAGCGTCCTTCCAGTAGCCTGCTCCAATTGGCTGATGGCTTCACGCACCCCTGCCATAATGTCATGAAAGGGAGCGCCTGCCGTGGTCAATGCGTTTCCGGCGCCCAGGAAACGATAACGATTTTCGACGACATCGAATAAGACAGCCCGCGTGTTGATCGATCCAATTTCGATGGCGAGAACAGAGTCGGCATTTACAGTGAGTGTACTCATGAGCGGTTCTGCAGTGCTTATAGGATAGTGCCCAGCATCATCCAGATGAAATCCCAAATGAAGGTCAATTGCTTAATCAAGGCATTTAGCGCAGCGGCATAGACGCCAGCAAAAAGGCCGCCCAGCGCTACCACCAGGAAAATCTGACCAATCCTGCCCAAAAAGTCGATCCAGGGTTGTCGCCGCCCAGCGGACTCCTGCCGGTCTCGTACGCCAAAGTGGAAATATGCCAGCGTGGTGATGGTCCCTGCCATGACCACCATGGCATTGAAGAGCCAGAAAGCCAAGTTGTTCCCGCTTTGCCGGGCAGCCTGCAAGTCAAACAAATTGATTGACGCCTCGATTTGAGGGAATAAGGTCCCCGAAAGCGCGCCGGTGATTGCGGTGGCTGCGCCGATGCCAACCATGAAAGCAACCACCGGGCTGCCCAGGTGCGACAGGCGGGGAGAGGCTTTGGTCAGCAGCCAGATGCCCAGCAAAAGGGGTGGGAGCACCAGATAAATCTGACTTAGCGGCGATTGAATCAGAGGCGAAATCAACCGATACAGGATGATGTTGTAAAAAACCGTGATCGTTGCATAGCCGGCTGAAACGCCGATGAAAATGTGGATTGCCAGCCGAAAGAGCGGATTATCTTTGATGAGATAACTGAACACCATCAACGTCAATAGAAAGCCAATGAGTGCGCCTGCTAAGTCGGAGATGTTTGCCAGGTTCATACCGACGACTCCACTTTGCTTTGCTTGCCGCGCGTAATGGCGCCCAGGGCGGCGCTTGCCAGGCTGCCGATCAGCAGCACAGCCAGCGAAACAGTCACCAACAGGCTAAACGCATCCCAGGCGCGGGATGAGTCTCCGGGGCGGTTGATCAGGTTTTCATAAGCAGCGCCGCCAGCCAGCCCAACGACCATGCCGCTCACCTGTTGAGGCTTGCCCTGGTAATAAGGCAGAATCATCGGCTCTGCCTGGGCGCTCAGCACCATCAGCACTGGCGCCGGGCTCATCGCAGGCGCTACCTGTTCGATCCAGGTACGGGCTGTCTCGGCGTTCTCGGTCATCACCACCAGCATGGCAAAGTTGCGGATGCCCAACTGAGGGTTCAGCGGTTCCTGCTGCCAGAAGGGTTTGCCTTGCAGATCAAATGGGACCATTGCCTCCGGCGATTGCGCAAAGCCAAACAAGCCTGCTGTTCCCCCCGGCAGGTAGCCTAAGTTATGAAACTGATTCGCCGCTGCCAGGGCAGGATCGATATTTTGGAGCAACCTTTCTGCCAGGGCAGGACCGCTGGGGTTCGTCGAGATCGCCGCCAGCGAGGCGCCCCTGCCTGCCAGGTGCTGGACGACAGCCTGAGCAGCGCCTTCGATTTCGCCGACATAACCCGGCGAGTAATCGACTGCCAGCAGCACCGCAGCGTTGTCGGGCAGCGTTGTAATCTGGCGGTAGGCATCATTCAACGACTGTGGAATGGCTTTGCCCACAGGGAGAGGGATTTGTCCGCCGCCTAAGAACAGCGCAAAAAACACTGCCAGGGCGAGCACAGCAAACAAACCCAGGCGAATCAGATAGGGGGTGGGCGCGGCTGAAGGCGCAGGCAAAGGCTTGGGCTTGCTTTCGTCCTCCATGAGCTTCTGGAGCAGGAGCGCCCGGTTTTGCAGTTCTTCGGTGACCTGCAATTTAATCGAGAAATTGGAGGGCTTTCCGGCGCGGATGGCGTGTGCGCCTACCGGCAGCACGCCGCTCAGACCGCTCAACGGTCCGGAGCGCTCGACCCGCGAATCGGTTGCGTCCTTGAACGGGGTTGCCGAAGCAGCCGGTTCAACCGGGCGCATCGATTCCAGCCAGGCTGGCAGTTCAGTAGGCGCCAAAGCCTGTGCCTTACCGCTTTCCTCTGGGTGTTCCTCGGGCTCTTCAGCTTGCGTGACCTCGGACAGCCATTCGGGAAGCCCGGTAAAGGCATCCACCTGGGGAAGCGCTTCGCCAGGGGGTTCGGTGGTGAACGGCGTTTCACCTTTGCCCTCGAACAGAAAAGCCGCAACAGCCTCTTCCGAGGGCTGGGCGCTGCTGGAGGCTTCCAGCTTGGAGAGCCAATCGGGCGTTTCTTCTCCAACACTGAATTCTTCCAGGTTAAAGTCATCGAACGCCGGCGTGAACGGCGGCGGGCTTTGTCCTTCGAGCGCCGAGGCGCCTTGTGCTTCCAGTTCTGACAGCCAGTCAGGTTTGGATTCCTCTGCCGCTTCTCCTTCGGCGCCGGTTTGGGGGAATTCATCTTCCAGTGGAGCGGTGTAGATTCCGCCGGCTGCAGCCGCCGGCTCAGCGGACGTTTCGGCTACGCCAGAGAGCCAGTCAGGCAGTTCCGCTTTTTCGGCAGCGCTGGGCGTTTCCGGCTCAGCTGCCTCTGGTTCTGCCATGAACGGAGAAGGCGCTTCTTCCTGCCCAGAATAGAGCGAAGCCAGCCAATCGGGCACGCCCTGCTGGCTTTCCGCTGATTCGGGCTGCGTCTCTGGGGTGAAAATCGCTCCAAAATCTGGTTCTTCTGCCTCCCCAAAAGCTTCTTCGCCTGCTTCTGAGGCAGGCGCGGGTTCCGTAAACCAGCCAGGCGCCTCTTCCGAGGGGGTGAATTCGGGTACGGTTTCTTCTGGTTGGCTCTCGGGCGACCAACTCTCAGGTTCACTCGCTGGTTCTTGTGGCGGCGACCAATCGCCCATTTGGGCTTCCTGGATGCGCGCAAGCCAGTCCGGCGCTTCTTCGGGAGAAGGCTGCTCCTGTCCTGCCGGCGAGAAGTCCATCCGCTCTGGGGTTTCTTCCCCTTGTTCGTCCCTGAAACGGTCCAACCAGTCTGGCGTTTCTTCCTCTTCGGGGGCGGCTGATGAAAACGGCGTTTCTTCCAGAAAACTCAGCTCGCTGCGCACCTGGTCAAAGCTGTCCTCGGCTTTTGGCGACTCTGGTTCTGCCAATGAAGCCGCTCCCGAAAGCCAATCATCGAGTTTTTCTTCGGGCTCCAGGTCGAACACGTTCTTAACTGCGTCGGCGGCGAATTCATCAGGTTCGACATCGCTCAGCCAGTCCAAGCCGCTGCCGCTGGGCGTCTCCCCAGCGCCCATATCGGGGCTACGCAGGCTGCGCAGCCACTCAGGGATTTCATCCCCTTCTCCGCCAGAGCCTGCCAGAGGCTCCTCTTCCGGCTGGGCAGACTCCCAAACGGGTCGCAGGCGCGCCTGGCAGAACTGGCAAACATCCAGGTTGGATGGATTCAACTTGCCACACATTTGACAACGTATGTCAGCCATAATGCATTACCTGCCGTATGGGCGGTCAACGCCCATCAAGATTCTCAGCCCGGCTGCCAGAACGCCCAGAGCCACCCCAATCAGGATGCCACGCGCGCCGGCAACGATCGGGACGCTGCTGAGCCACTCCCTCAGCTCTGACAGTAAGGGGGTATTGCTCAGTCCAAACAGCGGCGCGGAACTCACCAGCACGATTAAGAAAGTGAGCATGAACAAGACTGTGGCGCGGGTCACCTCTTTGTGGAAAAGGCGGATGGCTGCATAAGCTAATACAACCGTCAGCAGGGCTAACAACGTGCTTTCTACAGAAACCTGTACGCTGTTGAACAGCAGCAGGCTCCAGCTACCGTCTGGTCCGCTCACGCCAAAGACGATCAGCGAACCAACAAATGAAAGTATCAAGACCAGACTGTAGAATCCGCCTTTCTTGGCTTTGCTCAATTTCCGGAAGTGGGCGGAAAGCAGGTTGATGATTCCCACCAGTAGCGCAAAGCCTGCCAGGATAACCGCCCATTGCAGCAGGACATCCCGGATGCCAGCCAGCGGCGGGATAAAATAACCCAGCAGCGTCACCAGTCCGGCGCTGCATGCGATGGTCATATTGAAAATCGCAGATGGTGATTTCACAGGAGACCTGCCAGTTTTGCCAGGGCGCCAGCCAGGATAACAGCGGCGATGATCCAGCGGAGAATGTCCTGGGCGCGCAGGCTTGCCACGTGAACTGCTCCGGCGCCGAGGTAAGCGCCGCTGGCATAAGCTTCCTCGCCGATCAGGGGCTCTTGCGCCATGGCATAGAGCACTGCCTGGGTAGCGACTTCGTCGCTGCCGGCGATGGTCAGGCTGCTGCTTTGCTCTCCGGCGTCGGCAATGAGCGCCGCTTCGCTGCCAAAATGTCCCAGCAAGATATTGGTCGAGATATTCTCATCCTTGATGAGCGTCATGGCGCCGGCGGCAAAAGCAAAGGGGGTCGCGCCGGTGAATCGTCCGGCGTCGGCTTCGTATTGACTTTCGACGTTCATGCTGCGGTATGCAGATTTGAGCACATCCTGGGAAAGGATTGCCAGGGTCCCTTCTCCTGAGGTCGCCACTGGGGGGCGGTCGCTGGAGGATGCAGCCCGGGCAATTCGTTCCAGAAGCGTCATTCCCGCCAGGCTGATGCCGGTTGGCAGCCCAGTCAAGACGCCTCTACCTAGCGAAAAGTGCACCCGGCTGCCTGCCTCGACGGAGAGCCCCACGCTGTGCCTCAGCCGTCCGAAGGCTGGTATGTCCCTTAGAAAGCGCGTTCCACGCTTGCGCCCGGTAAAGTAAAACAAGAGGATCAAGATCAGAAACAGCAGGATGAAGGCAACGCCCGGCAGGTTGGTGACCAGCTCGTTGAGGTTCATGAAAGCTCGCCTCCCTTCAAGATAGCGATAAATGAATTCGTCTCAGCTTCGTCTTCCAGCATGTCTGCCATCTTTTCTAGCTGATCGGGTGCAATAAGCATACCTAGAAAGGGTCGGCTAAAGTGAAGAAATTGCGCTGCCAGGATATTCAGCGGTCCCCCTGCTTCCAACAGGTTGGCTGCCGCCCGGCTTATCCCCCACTTGTGGAGGAAATTCGCCCAAACTTGCCAGATTTGGCGCTTTTCATTCATGTTCACAGTATAGCATAATCTGATAAATTTAGATTCTATGTACAGTCAATTAATTCTATAACGTCATGTCAAGCCGGTCAAGTTATTTACACACCGGCATTTTAATATGACAGGTCACAGGTAATTAATGTGCTATAAATAACTTGTCCTGCATCCTTGAAGGGAATAAACTTAATGGGTTATAAACAGTCGTCTCTCCTATAGTGAGATTGCTGTTCAAGTTCAAAGGAGTTTAGAAATGGCAAAACAAATGGTCAATATCGATGGCAATGAGGCGACCGCCTACGTTGCCCATAAGACAAATGAAGTCATCGCAATTTACCCAATTACCCCCTCCTCTGCGATGGGAGAATTTGCTGACGAATGGTCAGCCAAGAAACAGCCGAACATCTGGGGTACTGTGCCCTTAGTGATCGAAATGCAATCAGAAGGCGGCGCAGCAGGAGCCGTGCACGGGTCGCTCCAGGCTGGCGCGTTGACGACTACCTTCACTGCTTCCCAGGGCTTGCTGTTGATGATTCCCAACATGTTCAAGATCGCCGGGGAGTTGACCTCCACCGTTTTCCACGTTTCGGCGCGGGCGGTGGCGACTCACGCCCTCTCGATTTTTGGTGATCATTCGGACGTTATGGCAGCCCGTAGCACCGGCTTTGGCTTTTTGGCTTCGAATTCGGTGCAGGAAGCGCATGATTTTGCGCTGATTGCCCAGGCGGCGACGCTGGAAGCGCGCGTGCCTTTCGTCCATTTTTTCGATGGCTTTCGCACGTCGCATGAGGTCAATAAAATCTATCAACTCAGCGATGATGAAATGCGCGCCATGATTGATGATGAACTGGTCAGGGCGCACCGCGCCCGGGCGCTCAATCCAGACCGCCCGTTTATCCGCGGCACGGCGCAAAATCCTGATGCATTCTTCCAGGCGCGCGAGACATCTAACCCTTACTATGCTGCCTGCCCGCAGGTCGTCCAAAAGGCGATGGATAAGTTTGCCCAGGTGGTGGGACGGTCGTACCACCTCTTCGATTATGTTGGGGCGCCAGATGCCGAGCGCGTAATCATCATCATGGGCTCAGGCGCCGAAACAGCCGCTGAGACCGCTCTGTTCCTGCAGGAACGGGGCGAAAAGGTTGGCGTGGTGAAGGTACGCCTGTACCGTCCCTTCTCGGTGGAGCATTTCGTCAAATCCTTGCCTGCTACGGTCAAGAAGATCGCGGTACTCGACCGCACCAAAGAACCCGGCGCTGCTGGTGAACCGCTCTACCAGGATGTCGTCACGGCTCTAAACGAGGGATGGTCTGGGGAAATGCCTAAAGTCATCGGAGGGCGTTACGGGCTTTCCTCCAAGGAATTCACGCCGGGGATGGTCAAGGGCGTCTTCGATGAAATGCTGAAACCCAGCCCAAAGAACCACTTTACCGTGGGTATCTACGATGATGTTTCCTTTACCAGCCTGGATTATGACCCTGGCTTCTCGATTGAATCACCTGAGACGGTGCGCTGCGTGTTCTGGGGATTGGGCGCCGATGGCACGGTGGGCGCCAACAAGAACTCCATCAAGATCATCGGCGAAGAAACTGACAATTTCACCCAGGGCTATTTCGTCTATGACTCGAAAAAATCCGGCGGTTTGACGATCTCACACCTGCGCTTTGGTCCCAAGCCCATCCATGCCCCCTACCTGATCAGCCAGGCAAATTTTGTCGCCTGTCACCAGTCCATCTTCATGGAAAAATATGATGTGCTCAAGTACGCCATGCCCGGGGCGGTCTTTTTGCTGAACAGCATCTACAGCAAAGATGAAGTGTGGGATCACCTGCCCAGGGAGGCGCAGCAGACGATCATTAATAAGAAATTACGTTTCTTTGTGATCGATGCTTATGAAGTTGCGCGCCACACGGGCATGGGCGGGCGAATCAATACCATCATGCAGACCTGCTTCTTTGCCATCAGCGGTGTGCTGCCACGCGACCTGGCAATTCAGGAGATCAAGAAGAGCATCAAGAAGACCTACAGCAAGCGGGGCGAGGCAGTGGTGCAAAAGAACTACGAGGCGGTTGACCAAACGCTCGAGAACTTGTATGAAATCGAGGTGCCCGATAAGGTCACCAGCACTCTCACCCGCCGACCTGCTGTACCTGAAGCTGCCCCCGAGTTTGTGAAGAAAGTCCTGGGACCGATGATTGCCAACGAAGGCGACACTTTGCCGGTGAGCGCCTTCTCGCCGGATGGTACTTTCCCCTCGGCGACAACCCAATGGGAAAAGCGCAACATTGCCCTCGAAATGCCCGTCTGGGAACCAAGCCTGTGCATCCAGTGCGGCAAGTGCGTATTCGTTTGTCCGCACGCGGTGATTCGGGAAAAGGTGTATGATCCGTCCTACCTTGCCAATGCGCCGGAAACGTTCAAATCGATGGACTCGCGCTGGAAGGAATTCCCGGGGATGAAATTTACTATCCAGATTTCCCCGGAGGACTGCACCGGCTGCGCCTTGTGCGTGGAGGCTTGCCCGGCAAAGGATAAATCGCAGGTAGGGCGCAAGGCGCTGAACATGGCGGATCAGCCGCCGCTGCGCCAGCCCGAATCGGAGAACTGGGATTTCTTCCTCTCCTTGCCCGAAGTGGACCGCACGCAGATGAGCGTCAAGACGGTGAAGAACTCGGCGCTTTTACGCCCGCTCTTTGAGTTCTCTCTGGCGTGCACTGGCTGCGGCGAGACGCCCTACGTCAAGCTGCTTTCGCAGTTGTTTGGCGACCGCATTTACATTGCCAACGCCACGGGGTGTTCCTCGATTTACGGCGGCAACCTGCCAACCACGCCCTGGGCTGTCAACCACGAAGGGCGCGGTCCCGCCTGGTCGAACTCCTTGTTTGAGGACAACGCCGAATTCGGCTTGGGGATGCGCTTGCGGCTTGACAAGCATTTGGAATATGTCACCGAGCTGCTGCCTCAACTGGCACCGGTCGTTGGCGAGGAGCTGGTCACTGCCCTGTTGAACGCTGACCAGAGCAGCGAGGCGGGCATCCAGCAGCAGCGTGAGCGGGTTGCCCTGCTCAAACAGCGGTTGGAATCGGTCAACGATCCGCGCGCCAGGGATGTGCTCAGCCTGGCAGATGTGCTGGTGCGCAAGAGCGTTTGGATCCTGGGCGGCGATGGCTGGGCGTATGACATCGGCTATGGCGGCTTGGATCACGTGCTGGCTTCGGGTCGCAATGTCAATGTCCTCGTGCTGGATACCGAAGTGTATTCGAACACCGGAGGGCAGTCCTCGAAAGCGACCCCGCGCGGGGCGGTGGCGAAATTTGCCGCCCAGGGGAAGGGCTTGCCCAAGAAGGACCTGGGGTTGATTGCCATGGCTTACGGCTACGTTTATGTCGCCAAGGTTGCTATGGGCGCCAGCGACCAGCAAACCTTGACCGCCTTCCACGAAGCTGAAGCCTACGATGGTCCTTCTTTGATCATTGCCTACAGCCACTGCATTGCCCACGGCATCGACATGCGCAAGGGGCTGGAACAGCAGCGCCTGGCAGTTCAATCGGGCTTCTGGCCGCTTTATCGATATAATCCGACGTTGATCGCTGAAGGCAAGAATCCGCTGATCATCGATTCGAAAGAGCCTTCGATCCCACTGGAACAGTACGTTTACAACGAGACCCGCTACCGCATGTTGCTGCAGGCTGATGAGCAGCGCGCTGAGATGCTGCTGAAACAAGCCCAGCAGGATGTGAACTCGCGCTGGAAGTACTACCGGCAAATGGCGGCAATGCACTTTGGCGATGGAAATGGTTCAGAGGAAAAGGCATAACAGGAGAATCCCATGGTCGATCTGACAACTACTTACCTTGGCTTGAAACTGAAAAATCCGCTGGTTGCATCCGCCTCTCCGTTATCTGAAAAGGTGGAAAGTGTCAAGCGGCTGGAAAAGGAGGGCATCTCGGCGGTGGTGATGTACTCTTTATTCGAGGAGCAGATCATCCACGAGAGCCTGGAACTGGATCATTTTCTCACTCATGGCACCGAAACCTTTGCCGAAGCGCTCTCCTACCTGCCAGACGTGGGCAAGTACAGCCTCACCCCAGATAAGTATCTCGACCAGGTGCGGCGAATCAAGGATGCGGTCAGCATTCCTGTCATTGGAAGCCTGAACGGCGTGTCTACGGGCGGCTGGGTGAAATATGCCCGCAAGATCGAAGAAGCCGGCGCCGATGCCCTGGAATTGAACATCTATTTCATCCCTAACGACCTCGACCTGACCAGCGCCGAGCTGGAAGATGCCTATGTCACCCTGGTGAGGGACGTGCGCGCCCAGGTGAGCATCCCTCTTGCGGTCAAACTCAGCCCCTTCTTCACTGCGCTGCCAAACCTGGCGCAGCGCCTGGTGGAAGCTGGCGCCAATGGCTTGGTGTTGTTCAACCGTTTCTACCAGCCCGACCTGGACCTGGAGGCGCTCGAAGTGGTCCCCAACCTGGTTTTGAGCAATTCCAATGAGCTCCGCCTGCCCCTGCGCTGGATTGCCATGCTTTATGGGCGAATCAATGCCGATTTTGCCCTGACCAGCGGCGTGCATACGGCGCAAGATGTCATCAAGGCGGTCATGGCGGGCGCCAGCGTGGCGATGACTACCTCGGCATTGTTAAAACACGGACCTGAGAAGGCAGCCGAAATCCTGCGGGACCTGGAAACCTGGCTTACCGAGCATGAATATGAGTCTGTCAAACAAATGAAAGGCAGCATGAGCCAGCGGGCGGTGGCAGAACCGGCGGCGTTCGAACGCGCCAATTACATGAAGGTGCTTAACTCGTTCAAGGTTTTGCCGTAGCCTTCCACAAACGTTAAACCAAGCGAGGCGCCCGGTTTTCCCGCTGCGCCTCGCTTTCTTTTTCTCGATAAGGCATTTGCTAAGGGTTTTCGCTCTCGTATTCTACAGGCGTTTTCCTGTGGCGGTAAACGATCCTGCCGCGCGTCAAGTCATAGGGGGACATTTCCAGGCGTACCCGATCGCCCAGCAAGATGCGGATGTAGTGCTTGCGCATCTTGCCGGAAAGGTATGCCAGCACCTCGTGACCTGTTTCAAGGCGGATCTTGAACTGCGTTCCAGGCAACGCCTCGATGACAGTTCCCTCGACTTGAATCTTATCCTCCTCCTTAGCCATTCATTCCTCCTAGGGTCAATTTCCTGGTTTGTCACCCAGGAAAGGCGGTGTACTACGGTTTATTCTTCGCTTTCCCTCTGTCGGCGTCGGCTGCGGCGGATAGCCTTTTTCTTTTGGATGCGGCGCAACTCACTCTTCGAAACAAACCAACGCTTTCGGCGGACAGTGCTCAAGATGCCGCTTTTGGCAACCTTCTTTCGAAAGCGCTTCAGCAGCTGATCTTGCGACTCGTTCTGACGCAAAGTAACGGTAGCCAAATTCCTCACCTCCTTCCTGGTTCAGACTGCTAACTCAAGCCGGCAAGCATAAAAAAACCGGCTGTGTTCGCGGACTCAGCCGGTCAGACATCTAACCTTGATAGCTAAGCATTCCGTTCGCAATATCGCTTTCTCCGTTTCACCTTTCAGTCAATGTTACTGAAGCCAGAGCCAGCCCACAAACACTGGTGTAATTCTACCGCACTCAGGCTTTTTTGTCAATTAAGCGTAAGAACGCGGGTATGGCTTTTTCAAGAAGGGCATTTTGCAGTGAGCAGCAGGGAAAAAGCTTCAGCGATGTGACCATCATAGTAGCGTCGAGCCTTTGCGGCATTATCGTGCCCTGCGCGCTTGAGCAAGCCAA